>Ga0208957_1000358_pt1 | contig 39706 bp, 48 predicted proteins | sample RifOxyA1_FD_184029 | JGI IMG/M metagenome (GOLD analysis project Ga0208957, IMG submission 184029) | Groundwater microbial communities from Rifle, Colorado - Rifle Oxygen_injection A1 (SPAdes) | ecosystem: Environmental > Aquatic > Deep subsurface > Groundwater | place: Rifle, Colorado, United... | reverse complement strand
TAACAAGTTGTAACAAGGACGATTTACAGAGGAGAAGGACGATTTACAGAGGAGAAGGACGATTTACAGAGGAGAAGGACGATTTACAGAGGAGAAGGATATAATAAATATTAATTACCTTATATTCCAATATGAGAATATAAGAATATAAGAATATAAGAATATGAGAATATAAGAATATAAGAATATAAGAATATGAGAATATAAGAATATGAGAATATAAGAATATGAGAATATAAGAATATGAGAATATAAGAATATGAGAATATAAGAATATACTTCAGGGTTTAGTTTTTGAAATTTTGAGGAAATATTTTTTGTTATAAGTTCGTTACAAGTGGATTTTGGTTCATGTAACAAAGTTGTAACGATCTTGTAACAAGGACCATGAGCCAAGATTCATGATCCAAAAATCCCGATCCACAATCCACAATCTAAAAACCCCAATCCCAATATCCATTATCATGATCTGGGCTGCAGAATTTACTCCACAGAGCAAAAGGGTCCGCCAATGCAAACTTTTCCGTTTCCAGTGGATCATTATTCAACCCTATACCATGGGCCTCTTCGTTTATTGGAGGGGAGGACCTCCCTATATAGGGCTAGGGAATCCTTCCATCTACGCCAGGCCATGATTCTTTTCACACAAACATCATTAGATTTTCATTATTCATACAATATTATGAGATTATAGGTGTTATTTCAATCGCCCTATAACGTGATTCTATCCATCTAGTAAATAATAAAGAAAAAGAAATGATATAATAATACTTCATTGGCTTTTAATCTCTAAGATAGGGCCGTACAGGAGTATCATATATTAGAATAATAGAATATTACCAATAAAATGGGGAATTTTTGATAAAACTGGAGATACAGAGAATTTGTGATGAAAGAATCACGAATTGGCGTAGATGGGATGATCCCCTTACCCCTATAGGTCAAGCTCCTCCCTCCAATAAACGAAGAGGCTCATGGATCAGAATTATTGGTGTTATCTGTGTTTTACTTGATATATAATCATCTTATAGGAGGAATTATGATCAGCATATGTAACTATTGTAAGGGAGAATTTGAGCAGGATGATGTTCAATTAAGCCGGAGGAAGATCTATTGCAGTGATCAATGTAGGCATGATCAGCATAATCTCTACATGAAGATGGAACGTAAGGCAGGTATCAAGGAGAAGGTATGTGCCTTGTGTCAGACGAAGTTTATGCCTAAAACAAGATCTAAGAACAAAGTATACTGTTCTTATGGGTGTTATTGTAAGGTAAAGACGATGCGTAAGAAGACACAGTTTGTGAGTCCAACCCCCGTGGCGCGCGAGTGTACTAGTTGTCGGAAGACGTACATGGCCACGCGGCCAAAGAGTCAGTATTGTTCTAGTTATTGCCGGGTGAAGTTTGCTAAGACAGCCTTTAGCCTAGGGCTTTCTGTAGCAGAGTTGCAGGCGATGCCACAACCGGAACCAATTGCAGTTAACACAGAGCCTGTTTCAGGTTCTATGATACCTCCAAAAGAGACTCACCTCTGTATCCGATGTAAGAAAAGTGAGGTCCCGGATGCGACAGTAGAGTATTGTGACCCATGTGTATATGAGATGCAGCGGAAGGTAGAGCAGGAGACAATTGCTAGGTTAACAGGTAAATAGCCAATGTTATTGGTCTAACGCCAATTATTGGTGTTTATTTCCCTGATTACGTGATATAATTAACACGTGGGTGATCATATACTTTCAAAACTCGGGGCCCTTGATGCTCCTGGGAGTCGCTCTCGCTCCCAGGGGCATTTTTTGTCGGGTAAGTTCAACTCAACCTTGGTCAAGGACCCAACCACGGGGTACCTGTCCCCATCTGGGGTTGGCAATATGTCGAACCAGTTTGATGCTAGGCGCAAGAAGAAGTTCATCGACATAGCAAAAGACCTGTGGCCTAACCTAGCAGCTGTGTGCGAGATGGTTGGGATAAGCAGAGGGACCCTCAAGAACCATCTTATGGTAGATGGTAGGTTCCGGGAAGACTTAGACCTGATCCGTGAAGCGTCAGTTGATACTGTTGAAAAAAACATGTTTGTTTTCTCGAATCGACCTTCAAACTTCATGGACCGGATGGCGATCATGCGAGCGTATAGGGGAGATCTTTATAACCCAAAAACTACGATCACGTATGAGCATAAGATCTCGAGGGAAGAAAGCGAGAAGCGGCGGATGAACCTGGCTAATGCCATTGATGTTGAGGTCCTGGCGACGGCTTCAGAGGTTCTGGAAGATGAGGTCAGGTCACAACCAGCTTTAGTGATGATGGAAGAATCAAAAGAGATGGTCCAGGCTCCACAGCCCGTGGACCCATTACAAATGATGGAGGACATGTAGATGAACATCAATGAGTTCGCAAGAAACGTCACGATTGAAGAGTCAGGTAAACAAGAGGTCAGCATCGCGCAGGTGAAGGAGATCTTGAGGATCATCAACAAGCTCACCGGTGGGGTGTTGTACCTTGTCATACGGCTGATTTAATGGAGGAAGCATGAAAAGGTTACTTGGTCTTGCAGGGTTACTAGTTTTTGTAGGTTTTGCACAAGCGGCTCAATATGACGTGCAGACCTTGCGCTATAGGCAAGCAATTGCTGCGCATGTTGCTACAGCTACTGTCATTATTGATCTTTCAAATACCACTAATTGGAACCACGACCCTTCAAAAGAGCTTCATCTATATGATGTTCGTGTAGGTGTTGATAAGGCTGCGACTTCAACCTGCACCGTGAAACTTGGTGTAGTGACGTTTAGTAGTGCAACTCAAGGAAATGCCTCATATTTTTTAAGCCTCGAGAACACAAAAAATGTCTCGAACACCAATAATGAGGTTAGGATGGGCCTTGGGAATGAGGTTGTCTATAATCTCCGTGTTAAAGGTGGGGTAACACCATATATCTTTTCTAATGATACAATTTCTGCATCCTCACTGTATCAATCCAGCACCACGATCCCCTCAGCATTAGGTACAAATGTACGAGTGGCAGCTGGTGATTTGGTGCTATATATGAGGGCTGGTGCAGCTGCTATTACTGTTTATGTGGAGCTTAAATATAAAGGGGAAGATTAAATTAACAAGGAAGGTGTTATCATGGTAGATAACTTGAAGGTAGTGATCAAACCAACGGCTAATAAGCTGTTAGTAAAGCTAGCAAGCCAGAGCGATGAGACAAAATCTGGTCTCAAGATAGTGAAAAAAGATGAGCAGTGGCAAGAAGAGACAGTCAAAGCCGAGATCTTAGCGAAACATGATGGTGTTAAAGATGTTGAAGTTGGTGAGGTGGTGCTTATTGCTGGCCACGCGGGTAAGTGGCTTGACCCAGGGCTCATTGAAGAAGCTGATAAGGGATTTATTTATCGCATCATTGAAGCTGATGAGATCATCGCGGTTCTTGACTTGGTGGGAGGCTAACATGGTACTTGAAAAACAAATAGAGGTCGGTCCTAATGAAAACAATGTCTATATGGCTGTTATTCGGCGGTCACCTCACTCTCTTTATCTGGATGTTAATAGGTGGTTCATGGGTCTAGGAGCAAAGACCATTCTATCACACGCGCAATCTGAATCAGATGGAAATATCACAATTACAATCTTCTACCGAAAAGATTAACTATCCTGAAAAAGATGACCGACGAATCCAGGTGTTGGACTTCTTGGGTTACAAGATCTATGTTGGACGTAACGCGCTCTCGAATGATAGGTTAGTCACAGAGCACAAAGTTCTCCATAAAAAATGTATCTGGGTGCATGTGTTCCAGGCTAAAGGTTCGCATGTTATCATCTGCAGAGATGATGTTGAAGGTCCAGTAAATGAGACGGTGTTTCGACGTGCTATGGACCTTGCACTTTGGTTCTCTGCTGAGCGCGAGAAGAACAAAAAGATCATCTGGGCCGAGTTACAAGATGTTTTTAAACCAATTGAAGGGGTTAGTGGTGCTTGGAAAACCTATAAAAAAGACCATGTTATTGAAGTATGAACGGACTAACCCGTTGAGTAAGATGCATGTTGAAGTTTTTACTAATGATAGGTTTGAAGATGTTGTTGATGACCTAAAAGAAAATGGGGCGACGTTAACTGAGTTTAGGTGCATCTATTGCGGGTTAAACATTGTGATTATTGACATGAAACCGATAAAAAATATTTGTCCTATGTGTTTTATCCACTTAAACTGATGGAAACAGAGCTAACTCAACGGCCAGAACAGGTATTTGCTGACGAGCGTAGAGCTTGTTATCTTGACCCAATGATCTTGCTCAAGTTGGGTTACTTGAAGATTAAGAACAAGGACCAAAAGCTAGTCCCGTTTCAGCTAAATGAGGTCCAACTTCAACTCCTTGAGGTGATCAAGAAGCAAAGGATCTTAAAAAAACCTGTTAGGATTTGCATCCTCAAAGGAAGACAGTTTGGGATCAGCACGATGTCAGAGGCAATCATCTTTGCACTCGCTTCACAACGTCCATACATCAATTCCTTAATCATGGCTGACAATGAAGATGGGGCAAACTACCTTTTTGAGATGTGTAAGCTTTACCACGATGAGTTAGCTAGAGAGTATCATCACTTAGCACCGGAAAAGAAGGTGTCTAATGAGAAAAAGTTAGAATTTGCTGGAATGCTCTCACAGGTGATTATTGACACAGCTAAAAATGTGGATGCCGGTAGAAAGTACACTTTCCATGCAGCTCATCTGTCAGAAGTTGCCAGATTTAAAGATTTTGATCAAAGTCTTCTTTCATTGATGCAATCGATACCTGATCGTCCTGAAACTTTCTGCTTGCTTGAGACAACTGCTAATGGTGAGAATGCATTTTGTAATTTCTGGAATCGTATAGTTCAATTATGGAATGCAGATCCAGATACGTGTGACTGGGTGCCGTTATTCTTGTCGTGGAAAGATCATAAAGAATATAGCCGCCCATTTAAGAATATAGCTGATCAGAATCAATTTATAAGCTCCTTGAGCAAGAAAGAGCGCGAGATCATGGAGGAACACAAGCTCACGCATGAGCAGATGAACTGGCGGCGCCATAGCCTAGTCAACAAATGTGGCGGTGATGAGACTAAGTTTAAGCAAGAATACCCGTTAACTGCAGAAGAAGCTTTCATCACGTCTGGTAAGAGGGTCTTTAAAGAGTTCATGACAAAACCTCAAGAGCGAAACATCGTGAAACCACGTTTTCGTGGAAATGTTGAGCTTGTTAATGGGGTACCCATCTTCATCCCAGATGATCTGGGGGACGTGATGTTTTTTCGCATGCCACAACGCGGGCATATGTATACTATTGGTGTTGACTCATCAGAAGGTAGCATTGGGAATGATTACTCATGCGCCCAGGTGATTGATAGGACCACATGGGAACAGGTAGCTGTGTTGCATGGATCCATTGATCCTGAGATTTTAGGTACAAAATGTGCTATTTTAGGCCGTTACTTTAATTACGCGTTAGTTGCGCCTGAGTCAAACTTCCATGGGATCGTGACATTACGTGCATTGGCCAACCTTGGTTATCCAAATATCTGCAAACGGATGAAACTTACCATGGTTGATAACGGGAACTATGAGGAAGGTGAAGATATTGGGTGGGTTACTAATACTAAGACAAAATCTGTCATCCTTTCAGACTTAAAAGAAGCCTTGCGTGAGGCTTCTGTTATAATCCACGACCAAGCGACCTTGTCTGAGATAAAGCACTATTCTGTTCTAGAAGAAAGAGAAAGTGGTATACCTAGATATGGTGGTGCTGGTGGGTTTAATGATGATAGAGTGATCGCGCTTTGTATTGCAATGCATTATGCTAAAGAGCTACCAGAATATCAGCGGGCAGACGTAGATGAGCAACCTAGATACCATCTTAGGACTAAAACAGGGTACGGTTAACAAGGAGGAGTTATGACGTTTGATGACAAAATAGAGAAGTTAGAATCTAAACCAGGGGCATCACAAGTTTTTCTTGGTGATGACGGGTTCTTGAAGATCATAATTGATCTCAACATTAAGGATGATATGTTTGTTGAGACAAGAGTAGGTGCCTTTGGGACCCTAGAGTGGGCTAAAGAGCTTGTTTCTAGATTTATAATGGCTAAAGAGATGAAATATGCCAAAGATAAGGCGTTAGCCAAAGGAATTGTTGTACCTAAGATGGAAGTGCGCAGGCCAAATTAATGTTAGATAAAGATAAACAAACATCAAGTGACCAGCTAGATGATGAGTCTTCTTTCAACGAGGATGATGATTTTTATTACAGAAAGAAGAGGATAAAAAATCGTCTTGGGTGTATCTTCGTTGAAAATGATGCGGATTTGTCGCTCAATAAGTTGGCAAGTACTCAAAGGAGGGAATATGGCAAAGATCAGTAGGATGAAGAAACGAAAGATTAAATCTAAAAGTTCAAATTTTTTAGGTATGGATTTTTCTGATGGTGAGCAGAATAAGTTGTCTAGACCATTGACAGACGTCAAAGAAAATTTAGCAGACAAGACTTTGGCTAAATTAAAACAGGGTAATGGCAGTATGATGGCTAAAAAGCAAATGAAACAGATGAAAAGGAGGATGATGAAATGAGTCAATTACAAAAACAAAATGCAGGAGTTTGGCCTGATGGACCTAAGCAAGAACGTGTTAAAGGTAAAGATGTATCACCTAAATCAGGAACCTTTAAGACAGGTGCTATCCTGTCTAAACTTCCTAGTCATCAACCGTTAGATTCTGGTGGTGTCTCAGAAAAAAACTTCCAAGATCTTCGTAATTCAACCATCAAGAAAGGTAGCATCTAAGACCCATGTTGACTGTCTCTCGTGAGCAAGCTATATTGTTAGGAGTTACCCCACCTCCACAAGGTGAGGTACCTTTATCGCCTCAAACGACTGTAAAAAAGCTTAAAAAATCTGCTCATTTTTACAGACGCCAAGAACCATTAACTGTTGAGCAAAAAGACAAGCTCCGAGAGGTTCTTAGTAATATTTACCGAGAGTGGCAAGCCAATACATCGTTGCTTAGAAATAAGTTACGCAAGGCAAATGACCTTATGGAAGGTATTAAGGATGCTAAAGACTTTCCATGGGAAGGTTGTAGTAATCTTCATGTGCCAATCATAGAGATACATATCACAATCTTGCATTCTGTGGTCTCTTCAACAATGTTAGATAATGATCCTATTTGGTATGTACGGATTAAACGTGATGATGTTCCAGAAGGTCTTGACAGCGAGATTGAGTCATTTCTAAACTCAGTTTCAAAGCTTGAACTTAAGATTGACTCAACGCTATCTGATATCTATTGGAATGCATATCGTGATGGAACAGCCTTTGGTGATTTAGATTGGGTTGAAGAATATAGTACTCAATATGACATCTTACGATTTATGACACCAGAGAGTTTTATTGAAGCTTTTCCTACACCAGAAAGCGCTGGTATTTCGTTTGAGAAATATAATGGCATAATTGAAGAGATAGTGATGACAGGTGAGGTACAACTTAAGGTTGAAGAGTATATTGCTATCTATAGAGGACCTAAGTTAAGACAGGTTGAGTTGAAAAATTTAGTTATAGTGCCTACTACTTCACCAACTCTTGAGTATGCGTTGTTTGTAGGTGACATGTTTCTAGAACGGGCAGATTATTATAAGAAGATGGTTAAACAAGAGTGGTTTGACAAGGAAGAGGTCAAAAAGATGCTCCAAAAACCTGGATTAACAGGTGCTCCTGATGAAGGATCACAAGCACAAGATAATATTGAAGGCATTTCTCGTCAAAGAATCACAAAACCAGATGAATATTGGAGTATGCAAGGTGTTATAAATATTAATATTGGTGCTTTAGTGGATCCTGATGATATGGAACCTGAGAAAAGATACTTAGTTTGGTTTAACCCTGACAGTAAAACTATCCTTCGATTTGAGTGTTATCCTTATCTGCATAATCGAGTTAAATATATCCCTTGGCGGTTTAAGAAAAGACCTAAACGATTGTTAGGTCAATCTATCTACGAACAGCTAGGTGATATAAACGAAGAGATAGACACACAGCATAATCAACGTATTGATAGCCGTACAATTTCAACAGTGCCTTCCTTCTTAAAGGTTGATAATTTTGAGTTCAATCCTACTCGAAAAGACCAAAGATTTTTCCCAGGATGTACTTTTAAAGTCTCAAATATGAATCAGATAAAGCAATTTGAGATAAAACAGACCGATTTAGGTCAAAGTTTACAAGAAGAGCAGAATTTGATGTATCTTGCAGAACTTCGTACTGGTGCTTCGTCACTTCGATCAGGTAGAGAGGCTTCTCGTGATCCTCGTGCATCAGGAAAGAAGATCCAATTACAACTTGCTCAAAGTGATATCAGAGTTGACGATCATATGCGAGAACTTCGCATTGGAACTGCTGAAGTTGGGATCCAGATCTTAGAACTTTATTATCAGTATGCACCAGAGACTATTGTGTATTCAAGCAAGGACCCTAATACTGGTAAGTTTATTCAGAATCAGATAGCCAGACAGAAGTTACGCGCTCGAGACCTATATCTTGAGGTGGCTAGGACCTCCATCAATGATAATCCTGACCAATTATTTCAACGAGAGTTAACATTATATCAACTTTTGTCTAATGAACCATTGATTGGAACAAATATGATCAGGCGACGAGAGTTGATAGTACGGGTCCTAACAGCTATGCGGCAACGTAATATCTATAAGTTGATCCCAACGATGGAACAGATGCTCCAAGAGTTACAACAGCAAGAACAGATGTTAAGCCCTCTTGCACCTGAAACACATCAGATGTTAGGGAGAACATTGGCAGGTACTCAGGGCAAGCAACAAAAGAGCGAGGGTGGTATAGCACGCAAACGACCATTTGACACAAGTAATTCAACTAAACAAGTACAATCATAGGAGATTAACATGCAAACTGAGCTAACATTACACGCAAAGAAACAAGAACAGCTGGCCGTAAAGAGAGCTTATCAAGAAGAGATCATTAAAGCATCGGCCAGATATGAGCGTCTTTTAGCAAATAAAGACTTCCAGGATGTTCTTACTGATCTTAAGAATCTTGTTAAGTTACACCAGGATGAGATCTTAGGATTTTTAAGGGTGTATTCGTTGACAAGTTCATTTTTCAAAAAGATGCGTTTAGTAGAAGTCATGTCACAGCATCAGATTCGAAAGGAACAAATTGAAGAGGCTATCAATTATCCCTCTTTAATAGTTCAAAATGCTGAAATTGCCAGAGAAGATCTAGCAAAATTGAAGGAACAAGAAAAGGAGAACTCAAATGTCTGATCCAGTTAAAGAGCTTGAAAACGATGAAAAAGTAGAAGAGAAGGTTGAGCAGGAGAAAGAAAAAGTTGAAGAAAAACAAACTTCTAACGCAGATGTAGTTTCTGCTATTAAAGAGGTTAAAGAAGCATTAACTAAATCTGATCGACCAGCACCTAGTCGACAGCAAATTAGAGACATGTTAAAGGATAAGACTGGATTTACAGACGCTCAACTTGATGTAGTTGAACAAATGCAAGCTGCGTCTACTACTATTAGCTCTAAAAAAGTAGCTGAACTTCAGGAAAAAGTGGCTTGGGCTGAGTTCAAAGATGAGGTGGGTGGAAGATTGGATTCTGGTCTAGAAAAGATTATGAAGGAAGAATTAAGCCAGTATGAACCTGAACTCCGTGGTGATAAGGTGCTCATTAAAAAGGTATTTTATCTTGCTAAGGGGATCATGGCAGAAAAGATTGAGAAGGCTAAAAAAGCTGATCCAAATAACAAAACTGATGTCAATAATGCTGATAACATTGTAGGGAGGAAAATTGTGGATAATACACCTGGGTCGGCTTCAGGACTAGATGGGGGGGCTAAACCTGCTGGTAAGACCAATGACCTATCTGATGATGAGAAGATTGTTGCTAAGAAGATGGGTGTAACTGAAGATGACTATGCTAAATCTAAGACTACTAAAATTATTAGTCAGTTAAAAGGGTCTAAATGATCAATGTTCATCCAACAGAAACCGCTGGTGATGGGAAGTGGCTACGTAAGTTTGCCACTGATAAACCTGGTGCATTAAAAGATAAACGTATTAGGTGTGCACAATGCGGATTTCCATTTAGAACTGATGTTGATGTTTCTGGTGATTCACAGGATAGTCCTGGTCTAGCGCAGGCTAATGAGGTCGTAACCATCGATAATGATCAAGATAAGGTCCCAATACATTTAAAGGGGTTAACTGCTTTTACAGCTGTGTCACGAACTATTACAGGAGTAACAGTTAGTTCTGGGTGCAGGTTTTGTGGCACTTATAACCCAAAAGGAAAAGAAAGCCGAGAATTTGATACATTTCATAAAGACATGTCAGGTCGTTAGTTAACTTGCAGACCTACCATTTTTGCCAACCTTGTTGTTTACCATAAAAAAAATTAAGGAGAAATTCAATGAAATTTCACTACGACTTATCTGGTTGTCAACAGATTATCAAAGACATCCCTATCTATGGGGCTGGTTCTGGTCTACTTGAAGGTGCTACTATCATGAAAGGTGCTACTGCTGGTACTGATCAAGGTTTCGGTGTCATTGCGACTGCTGCGTCTCTTGCTAGTGTTCTAGGTGTGCTTGCAGAAGTACATGCTGATCCTGGTGCTGCAGGTGATGATTCTAAGCAAGATGGCACGGTTATTACTTACCGTAAGGTACTTATAAACCCGTTTGCTGTCTTTTTGGCTGAAAATTATCCTGGTAGTCTTGCTATTGATGCTGCTAGTGCCACTACGAATGTGGTTATCACGAACCTTGAGGATAACATTGATGGTGGTTGGATCCTTGGGTCTGATGGTATGTTGCAGTATTTGACAGCGTCTGCCGCTGGATCTGCTACTACAAAGTCTGCTCATGGTTGGGATGCCGCTGACACTGCTACTAAAATCTTGCCATTGTTTCATGCCTTATTGACGCTTAAAACAACTGCTGAGAAGCTTCAAAATGCAGCCGCTGTTGGTACTGGTAAAGCTCGTGTCATTGAGAATTACATTCAAGCAGCTGGTGTGCCTCGGCAGAAGCTTGATCCAACTAAACATTCTGGTATAACCTACACTGATTGCAAGATCTTTACGGACATTTTGTTCACTGATCATGCTTTTGGTATTAACGGTTAATAAGGAGGATAAGTAAAATGACGATGATACAAGAAAACTGGCCGAATCTGCTTGAACCTGGACTTCGTAAAGTTTTTGCAGATGTTTTTAATCGGCAAGAGTCGATGTTACCCATATTGTTTAGCATGCAAGAATCTAGCAAAGCCGTGGAACATGATCTTGAGATGGGTGATATCTCGGATTTTGAGCCTTTTGAAGGTTCAATCCCATATGATGACACCGGTGAAGGTTACAAGACTGATTATACGCATCTTGAATATGCTCGTGGTATTAAGATTGAAAGACGTCTCGTCTTGAATGATCAGTATTCTGTAATTAACCGGAGACCTCAAGCTCTTGGTTTGGCTGCGTATCGGCGACGTGAGGCCGATGGCGCTAGCGTGTTTAATAACTCGTTTAATACAGCCATTGTTGGTGGTGATTCATTGTGCCTTTGTAATTCTGCGCACACCTCAAAAGTTGGTGGCGCTAATCAGTCTAACGTTGGTACAGATGCATTTTCACCTACTGCTGTTGAAACAGTTAGACAGGCTATGACAGCATTCAAGTCAAATCGTGATAACATCATCACTGTTAAACCTGACATGCTCATTGTTCCTCTTCAACTTGAAGAGAAAGCATTTGAGCTTATTAACTCTAAGGGTAAGGTAGATACTGCCCAGAATAATGCTAACTTCCATCAAGGGAAGTATAAGCTTGTTGTGTGGCCTAACTATCTGACCTCGTCAACTGATTGGTGGATGGTTGACTCTGAGTTGATGAAGATGTTTCTGTTATGGTTTGACCGTGAACCGGTACAGTTCTTCAAAGATCGAGACTTTGATACTCTGCAAGCTAAATATGCTGGTTATGCATATTATTCTTTCGGATGGTCTGATTGGAGATGGATCTACGGTTCTAACTCGTAATATCATTGGAGGATATTATGGCTGCTATTGATGTAACAAAATTGGAAAAGCTTTCTGTTTCTCAACGGGATGCTCTGAAACAACAGGTTGAAACTCAGGAGGAACAGTTAAAAAATCCTGAGAATCTTGAAGCTGCTGGCCAAAATGCCATCAGTGAGATGCAAACAGATATTGCTAAGAAGCGTGATCTTCTTGAAAGAGATGATCAGCTACGGGCTGTATCTGGTGAAAAAGATCGTATGGCTGCCCGGAAAAAAGAGATCGAAAGGATTATAGTCCCAGAGATGCCGACGCATAATGAGATGTGGGCCAAGGCTGGTACTGAAGAGTCCGATAGAGCTGTTCAAAAAAATCTAAGGTTTACACGTAAATACGCAACCTTAGTTCGTGAGTGGCAGATTCTTGCTAAACGACTTGAACCGGATGATCCTTGGGCGCAAAGTATTGAGACAATACGACCCAAACTGTAGGAGGTTAAGATGAAGAAATTCATTAGAAAATGGAACATTCTTGTTTTTGCATTGATGGCTCCCATGTTGTTGTTTGCTACATATACATATCTAGATTATCAAGTCAGTGGATCAAGTATTTTTAGGATCTTGTCAGATGGTAGTGTTGAGATAGCAGGTACTTTAACTGCTCCCGATATTACTGTTAGTGATGATCTCACTGTTACTGATGATCTAAATATCCTTGGTTCAACTGGTGATAATATATACTGGGGTAGTTCAAGTGCTTCTATTAGTACTGCTACTACATCTGGTACTAGTCGTGGGACCATTGTATATGTGTATTTGAAAGGTACACAGGCTGCTATTGAAGGTTCTCTTCTTGTATCTACAACTCCAGCTAGCACCAATAATGGTGTTACTGTTGCAGTATGCAATATTGCTGCAGATAAAACAGGCTGGTTAGGTATTGCTTCTGCGGCTGCTTCAACTGGTTCTATAGTGGGTATGTATACTGATGGGTTTGTTTTAGCATTAGCTACTGGAGCTATAACTGCAGGTGGAACGTTGGTTAATAGTACCGTTTCACGGGGTTATTTGATGACTGACATCACTCCTACGACTGGAGCCGATGTTGGCGTAGCTATGTCAGCAAGGGCAACTACGGCTGGTGGACTGATACTTATTAAATTGCGCTAAGAGGAGGTTCTTATGAGCCTTCTAATTCCAAAAAGAGGGGGGTGCCTATGAAAAGTAGGTTGAAACATTATTTTGTTATCCTAGTTTTTTTACTGGCATCCCCTTCTTACGGGATGACGGTTGCTGAGATCTTAAGCAGAGTTCGTGTTAATCTTAAAGATCAATCTGTTGCTACAGATAGACAGCAATTTAATGACACCTCATTAATTCAGTATCTCAATGATGGTCAACGTGAAGCTAATGTCTTAGCGTGGTTATTACAAGATATCTATACCATTACTCTGGTGTCTGGTACCAGAGAATATAACCTTCCTGCTGACTTCTTGTCTACTAGTCGTGTGTTGCATAATAATCTTAAGCTAGAACAAACTAGTTTAGATCAGCTTGATGCTGATTCTAAGGGATGGTTAGCAGCTACTGGAGCAACACCTCAAAAGTATTATCTCTATCGTTCAACTTACACGTTGATGGGTTTTCATCCAAAACCTACTAGCCCAACTGTTACCTCTGTGGTTGTTTATTATATAAAACAACCCGTTGAGATTACTGCAACTACTGAGACCCCTTGGAATGGTTGGAATACTTTAACTCCTTATCATAGCGCTCTTGTCTATTATGTGACATATCGAGCTTTTCGTGCTCTCGAAGAAAATGATCTAGCCAACATGTATTATCAAGAATGGGCTACCTCAATTGAGATGATGCGTAAAGGTATCTATTCAATGCCTGATTTTAACCCTGGGTTTACTGGTAAACGTGAATGAAAAAGCTGCTATATGCTATTGTCTTAGCAGGCTCTCTTGCTTATGCTGAAGGTGAGAAGCCTTTTATATTCACTAATTTTACTGGTGGGTTGAACTCTAATTATTCATCATTAACCATCGCTGATGATGAGGTGCAAGATGTATTAAATATGTGGTTTGATGAGGACAACTCTCTTGTCAAACGGAATGGTTACACTACCTATGGAACTACAGGGACCTTTAGGTTTACCAATGGTTGGAAGTACACTGACTCAAGCAATAATAACTGGATCGTTGTCCTGTCTTCTGATGCTATTAGGGCCTCGAAAGGAACTGGTGTTTTTACAGTTAAGATTGCAACTGTACCTGCACCAGCAACTAGTTTAGTTGGTGCTGTTAATGCTTTCGGCAAGATCTATTTTGTTGACCTTGTGCAAGGAGTTTATTCTTGGGACGGGACTCAAACTGCTAAACCAGCGGTCTTTTTAACAGGATCACCTTTAGGTGAGTTGATCACCGAGTTTAAAGGTAGACTTTGGGTAGCAGGTAAAGCGCATCCTAATCAAAATGAACTTTCCTCATCTGAGTATCTTGATGCTACCAACTGGGCGACTGGTTCATTGGCGACTGATCCAGTTACCTATATTGTTGGGTTGACCGATAAATCTGATGGGATCACTGGATTATTTTCCGGGTTGAATGATGCTATTTATATTCCTAAGAAAGATTCGATGCATGCCTTATACGGGTTTGACCAGGATGACTTTCAAGTCAGGGTTTTAACCTCAGAATATGGCTGTATTGATGCTGGTACAATTCAACCGTTTGCTGGTGGAATTTTATGTCTCAGTAAACGTGGGTTTGATTTATTCGACGGGGTCAGTTGGAACCCTGTGTCGAAGAAGATCCTTAATAGGCTTCAACCAGCTTTATATTCTTCCTTTAGCCAAAAATCATGGACCTTAACAAGTGAGGATGAGTTTAATGATGGCAGCGGCACACCGACAGGATGGACCTCAACTACAATTAGCCCAGGTACGGTAGTTTTAGGCACAGATGCCGCTCATGCAGATTTTGTTGACACCTCATCTGCTAATTTTAGTGCCGGTACGTTGGTTAATCTTAGCACGATTACAACAGCGAACAGTCTTACGTTAAAAACATGGGCAACTATTCCTACAGATATTACTCAAGATACAGGTGGTCCTCCGTATGATTGTAATTTTGAAAATTGTAATGATGCACCATGGGAAGGATTACCTGTAGCACAAAGTTTTGTAGCACCATCAACACCATGCTACATACATTCAATTTCTGTTTATTTAAACAGCGCACCTGGAGCTTCATTAGGATTCGCCATTAGGTCAACTGTTGGAGGGGCTAATCTTGCATCTGGTTCTATAGCGAATGGTACAGGATGGAAAGAAGCGCATTTGAGTACACCATACTATGCTACACCTGGAGCAACTTACTGGATTTATATGCCAGGTGATCCTGATCATTGTACTATATTTGATTCAGTAACAGGAAATCCATATGCTGGAGGATATGCTTGGTATGACGGGGCTGCATGTGCAGCTGATGATTTACGATTCAGGGTTGATTTTACCTCTGCCACATTTTATTATTCTACTGGAACAATTCTTTCTCGTACGTTTGACGTGGGCATTACAACAGCTTCTTGGCTTTGGTCTTGGGGTGCATTAACAGGTGGTGCGTCAAAACCAGCAGGAACTAACATTATTTATCAGACTCAAACATCAAGTGCTAGTCCTGCAACAACTTGGACAACTTTAACTAGTACATTTGCTAGTGGTGGTAATGTATCTTCTACAGTAAAACGATATTTACGATACAAGGCAACTTTAACTACAACTGATACCATTACAAAAACACCAACGTTAAATGATGTGACAATCTCAATGAGCGAGAAACGAAGACCGTATGGTACCTATATTTCACCTATCTATAATATAGGTTCTGGCATTGCTTCGTTTGGTTCATTTGATGCCACCTTTGATCTTGGAAGTGGTAGTATAAATTTTGCAGTTTGTGTCTCTACCTTTGCTGCCTTTACTAAAAGTACCTGTACCGTTCAGACGGTAAATGCACAAATTACAGCAACACCGAAGGCGTATATCCAGTACAGGGCAACCTTTACAATTACCGCGGCGACCCAAGCACCAATTTTGTACAATACCACAGTCAAGTGGAACGAGGGTACCAGGCGACCACGGATGACAAGTGTAATCTATAAGGATCGGTACTGGGTATCGTTGGCAACGAATAGCCTTAGTAATAACAATGATGCAACCTTTGTACTGTCAAAGGGCGCGGCTAATAACAAGCTTAATTGGACCGAGTTTAACATCGGTGCCGGGGCGTTTATCATCTATAAGGATGAGCTTTATCACGCCGATGCGTATCCTAGCGGCAGGGTGTATCTTGATAACCAGGGGTATAGTGATGCTGGTGCAGCGATTAATGCCTTCGTCAAGACAAAAGATTACGCGTTAGATGGTGTGATGAATGATAAGTTGTATAAGGAATTTTGGCTGCTTGCTGATGCGTTAGGTGCCTATAACATTAACACCACCTACTATCTTGACCGAGAAAGCACTGAGTATTCTTTGAGTTCCGTGCTTGCGAATGAACAAGTTGGATTTATCAGCCTAAAATTGCCGTTCCCGTTTGATGCTGATCATCAGGTCTTTGGCCGTTCAATAGCATTTAAATTTCAAAATGATGAACTTAATGCGCCCATGCGATTGTATGGCGGCAATTTAATCTATAAGATGAGACCTATTCAATGAAAAAATTTATCTGGTTGATTTTCCTAGCTGGTAATTTGTATGCCGCTGGTCCTATTTACCAGCATAAGGATAATGAAATTCAACGGGAGTTTCAGGAGCTGTATAAGACTCTTGATCAAGTTACTGGTAATGATTCAGTTGGTAATATCATCGGGGAGATAAAAATTTACAGCGGGGATACGGCACCTACTGGTTGGTTTATTTGTGACGGTTCTTCTGTTAGTAGGACTACTTATGCTGCTCTTTTTGCCGTTATAGGCGAGAGATTTGGCCAAGGTGATAATACAACAACATTTACCTTGCCTGATTTTCGTGGAAGATTTTTACGCGGGCGTGATGGTTCTGCAGGGCGTGATCCCAATGACACAACTAGAACTGCAATGGCTACAGGTGGTGCTACTGGCGATAATGTAGGTTCTATTCAAGGGCAGATGACAAAACTACCAACATCAGCTTTTACAACTAGTGATCCAGGGGATCATTCACATACTTACCAATTCTCTGGGATAGGTACTGCTGCTAACAACGTTCCAGAAAAATCAGATGGAAATAATACTATTTATACGAATGAGACAGATAATGATGGCGGGGCGCATACACACACGATAGGTGGTGGTGATGTAGAAACACGCCCAATAAATATTTATGTCAACTATATCATACGGTATTAAAGGAGGATCTAATGCCTAGTATAAATGAATCACGAAACGCTATCACACAAGCTTTTAAATCTTTTGGATATACCCCCTCAAAAGAGGAGGTTGATCAACTTCTTTCAATTGGCACCGCTAGAGGTGATAGTACCGCTAAGGTCTTTGGTTCTGTTGCCAACTATGTTCGGACGGTACGTTTGCAACAGGAACGCAAGCAGAATGATCCCCTCAATCAGGTGATCGCGGATGAACGAGGATTTTTCTCAGAAACTGAGAAGCGTACGGCTGATCTTGAGGGCAACCTAGAAGGTCCTGTTAAGTTATTTGGGGCCCTTGATGAAAATCAGGTACAGCAATATCTTGCCCCGTTGACCCAGTCAACCTTAGAAAGTGGTGCCCGTCTACAGGGTGCTGCTGGCCGTCGTGGGCTTGGTGGTTCTTCAACTGAGATGAATGCCCTTGCTGAGAATGAACGAAAGTTCAAGGAGAACGTTCTTACAACTGGCCTCCAGACCGGGATGGATGAACGCACAAGGTTGACTCAGCTATTAATGCAACAATACGGGCTATCCGCTGGTTCGTTGCAACGTCAGGCAGGGATAGCAGGCCAACAATCAGCCGCGGCCCTCGATGAATCACAAACTCTAAGTGAGCTACCGATCTATCTTCGTGGCATCTCTGCTCAGGAGACTGCTGTTGAGGAGGCCATCAACGCACGCGAATCTGCCGCTAAAAAGGCTAAACAAGCTGGAATTGCAAGGTTGATTGGTACTAGTGTTGGCGCGGTTGGAGGTGCTCTTTTAGCGCTTCCTATTGGTGGTATGTCTGTACCGATGGGAGCTGCCCTAGGTAGCACTTTAGGTAGTTCATTAGGTGGCTCGGTTTATGGTGATGCAGGAAGTGACCCGTCGTCTGCCTTGTTGGCCCTAATGATGATGCAGCAGCGTCAACCGAGATCTAATTTTATAGGTGGTGGAACGTATAATGTGCAACCTGGTACAAATGTTACATCTGATATGGCGATTACGTAAGGAGGATTTATGGCAGGTTCATTGTTAAGTCCAGCAGCTGCTCTATTTCAAGGGGCTGCTCAAACAGAAAGTGGTATCTCAGAACGAGCAATGCAAGAACGCATAGCCGCCGATGCACGCAGGTCAAAGACCGTTGATGAGGTTATCAACTCCGCGATGCAGATACACGGGGCTAATCAACGCCAGCAAATCTCAGAGCAGGGCGCCTCTGAACGTCAGCAGGCGGAGATTGAGTCTCAATTTCTTACCATGACCCCGACCCTGAAGAAAGGTGCAGCAGAGGTTACCGGTGACCCGTCCTGGAATGAGATCCCGGATGGGTATAAGATGCGGGCAGATGTTTATTCTGGTTTACTTTCATCTGGTACAGCGATGTATAAGATGAATCAACCACAAACCCTTGAGGTCCAAGAAGGTGATCAGGTTTTTACGGCTGAATATGATCCGAAGACACGACAACTTCGTAAGCTTACGAAAGGTGGCGAGAAATTTTCACCCGATCAAAAGGACACGTCTAAAACAGGTGGTGTTTTAAACCCGTTTACCCTTCAAAATATCGTCAGACAGGATGAAAAGACGTTGCTCACCTTGCTTGACGGCAAGGGGCGAAAAGGTATACCGTCCGAAGGTATCATTCCTGGCTATAGTGATAAGGAGAAGGCTAAGTTGGCTACCCTACGTTCTCTAGCAACTAGGCTTCGAAGTAATTATACAAACCTGCAAAAGGTTGAGGCTAATCGTGGATTGCAACCTACTGAGATAGATCCAGAAGTGCTGAATACGATTGATCAGCTGTTAGCTGTAGAAAAACCTAAACCTACAGGTGCAGCTGCTACTAAGATCATATTGATTGGTACTGATGGTAAAAAATATAGCATTGAAAATACACCTGAAAAAGTAAAAAAGGCGCTTGAAAATGGCTTCCGTCGACCCTAAATTATTAGAGGAACTAGGGGCAGAACCTGTCGAGGAGACCCCTAATCAATCTACTGAACCTCAAAAAGAGGTATCTTCTGACCTGCTTAAAGAGCTAGGGGCTGAAGTTGTTGAACCTACTGCTGAGGTTGGCACTGAACCATCTGGGATGGACCTGGTTGGTCAAGCGCTCAAGACTACTTACCCTGGTCTTGCTGGTATAGCAGATATACCTGGCGTTGAACCGGTCGCTGAGGAGTTTGGCAAGCAGTTGTTTTCAGCTACCGAGGGTGTTGTCAATAACCCTGCGATGCAAACCTTAGATCCTGCTACGAAGCTTGGTATAGTTACAGCTAACACTATCCAAGGTATGTTTGATAAAGGTGGTGAGGTGGTAGCAGAGCATCTGGCTGCTGCTGGTGTTAACCCGTACATCTCTGCTGCTGCAGGTACTATAGTGGCTAGGGCTCCTGATATTGCTTTCTCTATCGAGGGTATCGCTGCTATTAGAGCAGCAGGTAATGCACGTGCGGAGGCTGCGATGTTAGATAAGATCCTGATGCGGGAAAGACCTCAGCTGACCTATCAACCTGAGCTAGGTAGACAAACTGAGGTTCCTACTACACTACTCAAAGGTGGTGAGACTGCTATTGAGCTTGGTCCCAAGGTTGAGAAACCCTTGTTGTTAGGGGCATCAAAGCAAGTTGAAGGCGAAGGTTTTGTAATGAGTGAAGCACCTGATCTAGCTAAGATCCAAGGGCAAAGACTATCTATACCTACACAAGGTGATGATGTTCCTCTTGATACTCTAAATTCCATTAAAGAACGAACTGAACATTATACTTTAGCTGATGTAATGTATGATAATGATGAAATAGAAATACGAGACATGTTCAAGTATTTACCAGCTAGATTTAAACAAAATCCTGACGATATGGTTTGGTTAATTTCTTCACCGGATACCGGTATGGAAGGAGATTTTGAAATTACAAGACTCATTGAAAAACATTTTGGGACTTCATTAAATAAAGAATTATTAGGAAAACAATTACATGAATATGCTACTGCAAAAATTAATGATATCAGTGTTTGGGTTCAACGTGTAAAGGGCGGTTTAGGTTCTAAAGCTTATAATCAATATGTCATTTCTAAAGATGATATTGGAAAGCTTGTTGATTTGGAAATTGAATCACGCCTCAGTAGACAATTCAGTGGTAAAGGTGTTGGTCTGGTAGAAAGATTTCCAACTGATGTATCTTCTTTTGATACCATCCCTGAGAAGGTAGCCCCAGCTGATAGGATGAACCCAGCTGTTACAGAGCTGGTGGATGAAAGCCGTGCACAGTTCTCTGGGGAACCAACACGGCTTAAGATCTTCAGAGACCCTGAGACTGGAAGGGCTGCCTTTAAACTTGCTAATGATCCCATGTTTGAGAAGCATGTTGCTTCTGATGTTGAGACTGCTTCTGCCCAGACTACCAAGAACTCTCCTGTTGTTAAGGAGCTTGGGCTTGATGCAAGGATAGTAGACTCAAGCCCATTATTGCAAGGTAGTGGAGAGGTGCCTGTGATCAAGGAAGGCGTGGTGGCAGGCAGCCGTAGCTGGATGCAGGATGCTTGGAACCGGATCGGTGTTGCTGCAGAGGATGCAGTCTCTGGCATGGGCGACTTTGGTAGGCAGCTTGCTAATGGGATCAGGACAGTTCGTGATGTTCCAGCAGTTCGCTATGGTGAATTTTCTGCTGAATTTGATGACTTTTTTAAGGGGATGAGCAAGAAGCAGGCACGTAAGGTAACCACCTTGTTGGCTGATGCGTTAGAAGGTAGGGCTAAAGGAAGAGGGCTACCAAAAGGTCTTCTTGAGTTCGTGCAACAGAAGCTTCGAGTCATTGCTGATGAGGCTGCAGGAGTTAAGCTTGAGGTTCGTAACCAAGTGGGAGAGACGTTACCATTTGCCCCTCGTGAGAACTACTTCCCACGGATGTTGCGGCCTGAGATCTTTGACAAGCTTATTGCAGGTGACAACAAGGTGATGCGAGAGATGGCTGAGAGGATGGTAGCTAATAGGCAAGCACCTAGCTATCCTATTGCGTTTGAACGGGTCAAGTTCATGCGTAATAAGCTTGGTTCTCAGAAGTATGGTCATCTTGAACGAGCCCGTGAGATGGACCTACCGCCTGAATATTATGACCGTAATGCTATGAGGGTGATCCCTGAGTACATGAATAGCGCTTTGCATAGGATTGAGGAGGTTCGTCAATTCGGCCTCGAGGGTGAACGAGCCTTGGAGATGATCAAGGGAATAGCCGAGACGGGGTTCGATGACAAGCTGGCAAGGACCATCTTTGAGCGATTTACTCGTATTGAACCGCGTGATCAGGTCTATCTTCGTGGGGCTCAGGGACTTCGTAATCTTGCTGCTGGGATGCTCATCCAGGCACAGTCTACTGCTCTTCAACTTGGTCAAGCCATGATGCCTGCCTATGAAGCTGGATTTATACGAGCGGTCAAAGGTTTTGCAAAGACCTTTACCTCACTTGGTGAGGCAGAGGCTAAACGTGCAGGGCAGGTCTTCACTACAGCTGCTACTGATTACATGAAGGAAGCCTATGGTGGTGGTTACGGGTTTGCAGGAAAGTTTGCTGATAAGATGATGAGCATGACTGGATTTGCAAGGATGGATCATTTTTTCCGTAAGTACTCATCGCTTGTTGGTAAGGACTACATCCCATCACTTGTAAATAAGTTGCTACGTAACCATGGTGACAAGACAGCTCTTGTTGAGTTACAGCATCTAGGTTACGACACCAATAAGATCATAGCTCAAAAGGGGTTGAATGATCTAGAGCTTAATGTTGGTGCCAAGAGGTTTGCTGACATGACACAGGGAGCACCTGATGTTACCAGGTTGCCTGAGTTCTGGACCACCTGGCAGGGTAAGTTGATGTTTCAGTTTAAGAACTTCTCCTATGTGATAGGCAAGCAGAATGCGTCCTTGATCAAGCGTGGATTTCAGACAGGGAATTTTACGCGTTTAGGCGAGATGGCGATTGGTCTTCCAGCTACTGGGTATGTCATCAAGACTATCCGCGATGCGATGGTTGGTGAGAATGATGTTGAGATCACTGGTGACGAGGACATAGATATCGCTATCCAGGTGCTAGCTAATGCTACTGCGTTTGGACCTGCTGTTGACTTGTTCTTTTTAGCAATGCAAGGTGGTGACAGATTAACCTCATTTGTTACACCCATTGCGCTTAAGAATGTCTTTGAGGTTGCTGGTGCTATTGGCACCTCTATACGAGCACAAGATCTAGAGCCTCTATTTAAGACTGCAACGAAGAAGATACCACTTTTAGGTCGTGTTTTAGCGCATCAGATGGAGGAATGATATGGCTAGTTTTGCAACTAAATCAATTGACTTTGGTTCTCCGTTCAAGCAACGGATTGCCTATACTGCAGATGGGAACCCGGAGTATATAGGAGAAGCTTATCCTGGGTATGCTACATCAGTTGCTAGGTGGCGGATTAAGAAGCTCACGTATGATGGGTCTAACGTAACACAGATTGATTGGGCTGATGGTAATGATGACTTTGATAACGTCTGGGATGATCGTGCTTCATTGTCATACTCTTAATTTATGAAAAAATTATTATTGCTATTAAGTTTTTTATGTTTTGGTTCTGTTTTACAAGCTGAGCAGACAAAGCTTAAATATAACCCATTTACGGGGAAGTTAGATTATATTACTGCACTTTCTACAATTAGCATTGAAGCAGGTGCTGGAGTGACTATTACTACTACTACAACTGGAGTTATTATTACTGCAACTGGGGGGGGTTCCGACACTCAGATTCAATTCAACGACGGCGGTTCTTTGGGCGGTGATTCCAATTTAACATGGGATAAGGTTTTGAATCACTTGTCATCCACAGGCACATTCCATCTTAGATCGGGGAGCAATTCGCTTGATTATGATTCTACTACGGTAGACCCTTTGTATGGCCTTGATTGGCCGTTGTCGATTAGGAATGGGAGTGATTTTACTGGTATGGGTAGGTGGGGTTTTGGAACATTCTCAGGCGCCCCATATTCAAGTTATTTCATGCTTGACGATTTCAATTTTTTAAATTCAACGGTAGACGGATATTTTGCCGTTCAGGGTTCTACGGGGGGGGCGGGTTTCGTCCCACGGATGAAATTTATCCTTGGAAGCGATCGTCTAGAGATTGGGCATACTGATCCGATAACATTTGACGGAGGAACGATCATATCTGAAGTGATCGTCAGTTCCGCCAATAAATCAGGGCTGTATTTTGATCCAACAAACACAGGCCCGACATTGTTATTGAGGGATCATAATGCATCATGGGACGGAAGGTTAAGGTTTGACAGTTCCGTGAGTGGAAAGGTGTTTGATATTGCTCCAGATGCAACGAATGGAGAGCTGGACATCTCGACAACGATTCATGTGTCCGGGTTGGTTATATCAAACAACGTGGAACACTTCTCTGTCGTCCTATCGACATGGTACGCCTCATCGAATTGGGCGGGTGATACCTTCCCGGTCTGGCAAGCCCCCAGAGATTACGCCATCACGATTACATCCATAACCGCCACGGCATTCTCCGCTTCCGCATCCTCCGTCACGTTCAATTTAGAGGAACGTGCGTTTAATTCCCTTAACTCTGCAGGGACGGACGTTTTCACGGTTGCGGAAGCAACAGCCAATACTACGGGTTGTCTCTATACGACATCTGGATTCACGAATCCCGGGATTGCGGCGGGAGCTTATTTGGTTTGGGACACGGACCAGGCGGCGACGGGCGCGGTGGCGAAGGGCGTTATTCTGACGGTGTATTATAAAAGACAATGAGAAAATTCTTATTCATAGCGTCGGTTGTCATGTTCCTTACAGGGATATCCAACGCCTACTATTATTATCTTGGCCCATTTGAAGTTTACGAGAGTTCAAGGGTAGCCCCGGCAGGGACAAAAGGACTTATTGATTTGAGTTGCCGGGATATTCCCAATGTGGCTTTCATTGCGTCTGAGATTGAACTTGGAAGCGGATACACTTCATTTGGTGAAGGCGATATTCAAACCATTGACGTTAATTTGGCAGACAGGATTCGATGGCTAAATATCATGGGGTATCTTCCCAGGGGTCAAAGGCTCTCTGATCTCTTATGGGATCAATTGACGGATGGATCTGATGCGATGGGTATCACGGCTCCGAAGCCACTCATCCCGACGAGCAAGGGGAAGCTGAATTTGAGGCTTGGTAAACATCCAATTGTAAGAAGTGAGAACTTCACATGGGGTGATTTTCATACCAATAAAATAAAGGCGAGGATTTTAATTGACCTGTGGAAGGCAAGACAGGCGGCCCTAGACGGAAAGATGGTAGACCCTATTACACGTCAGGTCGACCGTGATTATCACAGGCGTATTCTACAGGCTTATTGTGAAAAGTACAAAGTTGTGTGGACAGAAATCAGGCCGGACAATTGGCCGCTAAGTGAGTCGCCCCTGAATCACAATACCACTATCACGGACACCTTCCCGACCGCAGCTTGTTCGGCTTTTGAAGGTGATCTAACTTGGACAGAATTACTTGGAGATTGGGTATGCGATGGGGCCGGATGGATTAAATATCAGAGCAATCCGAAGAATTATATCCGTGCCGATTCCGATTTGTCTTCAGACGATATGTATATCCAAACTGGCATCTACGCATCTGCGTCGAACCAAGGGTACCTTCTTAGGAAAGATGATTCTTCAACCCGAACATTTTACTTTGCGGGGGATACAGCCCCCACACAAAGCTACATAAAGAAATCCGTTGCTAGCACAGAAACCGCATTAACGTCAGACGGCGGGACACTGGATTATAGTAAGACACATAAGTTTGAGGCCGATGGGAGCGATCTGACTTACTACGAAGATGGAGCTGAATTTCTATCTGTGACGGACACATCAATAACAGGCAATACGAGGGCTGGGTTATGTGGCTTTTCGTACGGTGGATGGCTTCGTAAAGATTTTGAAGCTGGGGATTTGGGTGGAGCTCCCCCAGCAACAGTTGAGCATCAAAGACGGCGCGTAGTGGTGGCACAATGAAACCTCTCGTCGCAAGACCGGTGCCAAAGGAGTTCCCGATTTCCAGCGATTTCGGGATGAGGATTCATCCTATAACGAAAGCGGAGAAATTCCACAACGGGATTGATTTCGCTTGTCCAGAGGGAACTGAGGTAAGGGCAGTCTTAGACGGAACAATCAAAAGAGTGGGTTATGAAAACGAAGGAAACCACAAACAGGGTTTTGGGTTGCGGGTCTGGCAGGAAGTCATCATTAAAGAAGAATATTTCCTCGTTGTTTACGCCCATCTTTCAGAAACGCTTGTGCAGGAGGGCGATTTTATGGGCCAGCATTCTCCCATAGGAAAATCGGGACAGACGGGATCGTCATCGGGGCCGCATCTCCACATTGGGATGAAGGCAGACGATACACCGACTTACTTAGATATGGAATTTGAGGATGCGAATAAAAAGGAGCAACCAAAAGATGTCTGACGAAGATTGCGAGACAAGGGAAGGGGATCGGAGACGGCATTGCGAGCTTGTTATTAAGCAGGAACAATGGGCCAAAGATTTTGAATACAGGTATACATCGAACGAAGAAAAGGCAAGCGATTGGCGTGAAAAGACACTGATGAGAATAGACACATTAACAGAATCCGTCAGCACCTTAACAAGACCATACAAACTTCTCATGTGGATTTTGTCCGCTGTTACGCTGTTATGGCTGGTTGACGTATTTGAATTTGTTAAGAAAATAATCACGGAGAACATTAAATGAAAACAAAGCCGCTTCCGATATTTCCAGCAATAGAATTGAAAGACGCGCCCGATTGTTCCACGCTCCTCTTCTACGGGGGAACTAAGATAACGGAGTGGTTCGGGAACAAAATTTACAAGCATCAGTACAAACCCCCGGCCTATCATGCCGCCTTTTACATAGAGAAAGGGCTGTTCCTGAATGTGGGGAAGTTTAAATGCGTCCAAGAAATAACCGCCGAATTTCTTAGCAACCGGCGCATCGACGTTATTTCCTACAAATACATTCGCATGGATCAGTTGGAACCGTTGAAGAAGGCGGCTTATCTGGATTCATCCAAGCCGAAATTAGGGATTTCACTTCCTGATTATGACTGGAAGGCGTTTTTAAGATTCGGATTTAAGTGGTTCCACCAATCAAAGAAAAACGATTTCTGTTCGGAAAATGTCGTTCAAATATTTGGAACTCAAAAGGTAAAGGTATCGAAGTACGTTGACTATGACACCGCGCCGTGGGATCTGCTTGATTACGCCTTAGAGAACCCGGATCAATGCAAAGTAGAAACCTTATGGACTGGAGGAAAATTTAAATAAACAACCAACCTTCGCACCATGCGCTTTTAAATTTTTCAGGAATCATTTGTGACCAGTATGATGAATTCATATAGTACAACCAAACGTCACCACATGATTTATCTAGGACAAGACCATTGGCTTTTGTACCTGCCTTATTAATAGACCTCATTACAGATAACTGTAACGGTGCAAAAAGTTGTAGTAGATCTTCAGTTGATTTGTTTATTGGAAACTTATCTACAACCTTAAGCTCTATATGATAAGGGTTTTTATTGAAGATAATGTATAGATCAGGAAACCCTGCCTTAAACTTAGCGTCCATGGCCCAGATAAAATCGTTAGGATGATACAACTTAAACAGCCTTACTAGTTTACTCCTCCATTCTGTTTCTTTCATCTTACCTCCTTAACCTCGGCCCAGTTTGTTTGGCTTCGTTCCATGGTATATTTAATAGGTAACTCAACCTCAGGAAAATCAGTGAGTAACTTACCAATATCTCTAGCTATTTCAACGGTTGTATTTACTGGTAGATCGAGTCTTATAGCGTCGTGAATATTTTGAACCCATTTAGGATGGAATTTTTCCTCGATCTTAACCATAGCTGCTTTCATCATGTCAGCTGCCCAACCTTGTATCAAGTGATTCACACCGGTATAAGCTTTCTGTGACTCAATACGACGCACCCTACCAAACTTATTCTTTACAAAATGACCCCATGGTTCTCGGTACATTTGTATGACGCTCATCACCTGCCGTTGAAAGGCATAGACCATTGGGAATGCATTTAGATATTTACCCTTGAACCCAGCGGCTTCAGTATCTTCTATCTTCCTACCTACATATTCAGATAGGTACCTAGCTAGTTTAGCTTTACCAACACCATAGATCATAGCGAAGTTGGTACCTTTTCCCATGGCACGTTCTTCTTTGGTGATCTGATCTACTGGTTTATTAAGTACCTCAGCAGCAGTCATAGCGTGAAGGTCAACACCTGTCTTGATAGCATTAATCATCTTGGAATCTTTACTGTACATGGCAAACCCAACCATCTCTATCTGTGACTGGTCCCAGAACCACATCTCTTCACCAGGATCTACTGTGAAGGCACGCCGAAGCTCATCATTTTTAGCTAGATTTTGCGCGTTAGGATCAGAGCAACTAAGTCTTCCAGTCCTGGTCCTAGTGAGACTGTAATCTGGGTGCACTAACCCATTAACCGCCTGTTCTTGCAGTGATATGACATAGGTTGTTAGCAGCTTAGACATTGACCTATGTTGCTGGATCCCTTTAGGAACTGGATGATCTATCTGACCTAAAGCTTCATCATCTGTTGAGTTGACACCCTTATCTGTCAGCTTAGGTACTGGAAACTTCATCTTTTTATACAGCACCTCTGCAACCTCCATTGGTGAGTCAACATCAAACTCAGCACCAAAGTTAAAGAAGATATTTTCTTTCTTATTTTTCTCGATCCGTTCTTCTAAGATGGCTTGAAAGCTCTTAAGGTAAGGAAGGTCAACAGGTAGACCATTCTTCTCCATCTTGTAGAGGATATCAAAGACCTTCATGTCAGTCTCATAGAGTTGTCTAAAGTGCTTCTCGATTGAAGGCAAGTAGTGATCATATAGCTTGATGCATAACCATGGGTCATTACCCGCGTACGGGTCCATGATATGCTCTGGCACAAGAGAAAAATCCCACTTCTCTTTGTTAGCACCAATGTTTTCTTTTAACCAACCATCCACTGCCTCCTTCTCGTCCATGGCAATGCCTAACACGGCCTTGCACCTAGGTTTTAGTGAGGTGGTTGTGTTTTCATCCATCAAATGACTCATCAACATGGTGTCACATATTTGCCCAAGGATCTCGATCCCATGAGTATGCCGTAGATGATGTCTGTCAAATTTGATGTTTTGCCCGATGATCAACTTGTTCTTATCCTCTAGGATAGATCGGAGAAAATTTTCAAGCACAGATTTATTGAAATTTGCTACCCTTATCACGAAGTTATCCTCGCCGTTTGAGAATGAATGTAAGAAGACCTTGGACCTATACCATTTAAGCCCTGTGGTCTCGGTGTCATACGCGATCTTTGACGAGTTGATCAAGATTTGTTGCACGTGGGTTAATTCATCAGATGTCTTTATGTTATAGTACATTTTTTCTCCTTAGATATTCAGCACAAATATGTTCTTTTTGTTCTAGTAAACAACCAATCTCAGACTCTTGATAGTCAGGTTTTATATTAACACCGCTGTGTAGATATTTCCGGAGCTTTAAAAAGTCATTTGAATATGCATGTAAGCTGCCATCTACCTGCGTGTAGGTACCAATATCTATGTTAAGTTGATCAGCTATGTACATCTGAATGCAGGTAAAGGTATGTATGTCGTATGGAAGCCCAAGCCAGATATCATTTGACCTCATGTAGACGATCAGATTAAGTTTATCAAGCGGCCGCCGGATAAAGTGCAAGGCAATAGTGCATGGGATATCTTTTGTTTTTGGTGGGTTTGGCCTCCAGATTGTCATGATAGCTTGCCTAGACCAGGGATCTTCTTTGAGCGTCTTTAAAACATATTCCTCTTGTTGGGCATAAGGGATCCCGTATGCCCCAAAGAAGGTCTTGCCGTCATCAGAATAGTCTGCTATCTTTGAGTTGAACCGTGAGATATAGTCAACATCATCTCTCCCGTAGATAATCCATAAAAATTCTGCAGCAGCATAAGCCACATTTAATTTCCTATTTGGGTTAAGCAAGATGTTCTTCCAAGGCTCTGTTAAAGTCATGCTTATAGGTGAAAGTTCAAGGCAATCAAACCCACGTGGGTGAGTCTCTGTACCTTCATACATGATGAGGTTTAATGCTTCATAATATAAACTAGCAATATTGTTTGATTGAAGAGTATACATTGTAGATAGGTGCCTCCTTGGTAGCTTTAAAGATATCATTTGCGTAATCTGAAACAAGATGGTACTTAAAACGTTTAAAATATTGTGGATGGGCGATCTTAATGCTGTTGACTCCTAACTTTTTCAACTTGTCATAGGCTACATTACCTAAAGCTATAAATTTAGTCTCACCAGTGCTTATTAAGAATACGACCTCTTGTTTAGTGAATGTATTAGCATTACAAACATAAACTTTACGCTCATCGATACCTGATAGTTGCATTGCGCGTTGAAGATACTCGGCGCATGGACCTCCATCAAATGGGTGGCCTAACCAAGTTGTCGTATGGTTTAAAGCTTCACCAACAAAAACATATTTAGGCCCGATGATAGTACCAATTCCAGTGCACATACTGATACCTATCCCAGCATCTATTATTAATTCCTTAACGAATGTTGTTATTGTTTCTGTAGCATGTTCTATGGAGGTACCATCCCATTCAAATAGGTGCAACACTTTACACAAGGGACATATTGCTTGGAATATTTTATACGCCTGTAAGTTTTGTTTACTTGTTATTGCATCATCACCGAGCTCTTCTAGCCTAGGTGCAATGACTGTGTATGGTGGGTTGACATGGATCAAGATACCAGCATGCAGTCTACAAAGTCTTTCAATCACTGTCATTTGTAACTGTGACATAGTTTGTTTTCCACGAAGAAGAGGTCCGTAGACTAATTCACCAATGTAGAATCTATCACAGATGATGTTACCTAGACCTTTAAAGAAACTTCCATACTCAAGTGCCGGGTCAGGTCCAGGTTTACTGAAGTGAACGATTGGCCAATTAAGTTTTTCTTTTAGCTTGTTTGCAAGCACGGTCTTGCCTGCCTTGTCTGCACCTTCTAAGATAATCAACATAGAGATGACACCCCTTTAGATTTTTTAACAATGCAATTGTAGCAAATTGATTTTTAGTTATACACTCAAGTCTTTCAACATGCTCTTTGTGCTCTCTTCCTATCCTTTCCATTAACTCCATGAATAGATCTACTAATTTTTGTTGCTCTCCCCATGGCAATGGCGCGTCAATAATCGCAATGATCAACTGACTTAATTTTTCATCTTTATCCTCTGTCATGGTAACCTCCTAAGTCGCCAGATGCAGTTCCTCGCTTTTTCGGGAAAGAGAGGTGCAAGAATAGTTGCGAGGTAGTTGGAATCATAGTACTCGCTAAGCTTCCAAAACACCTCGAGAACAGGTCCGCTTTCACTTTGTTTGATGGCACTTTGATTGATAAAAGTACCGAATACTTTTTCAATTTGAAAATGCTTTTGCAACAATGCTTTGAGCTCTTCATAGGTCCACTCCTTTATATGATTCGCAGCCATATTCTTGCCGTCATAGCAAGGTGTTGAAAGGAAAAATAAGGTCTCAATATGCATTCGTGATTTGACGTTAACCAAGAACGGCTCAACCATCTCACCAGGAACATGCTCGATAAACTCAAACGAAGTAATGATATCATAATCATCTTTAGGCACCTTCTCAAAATCTTTGCACAAATCAGCCAAAATATAGAAAATAGGAAATGGCGCTTTTGCCAACTTCTCTCTTGCATGATCAAGCATTGATTGCCTAATCTCCACGCCAGTGTAGCTAGCTGGACGAAACTTGTTAGTATAAAATGCCATACAGAGAGGCATATCAGCACAACCCAGATCAAGAATCTTCTGACCAATTTTAGCGTGTTTAAGTACATGTGTCCACCTCAAGCAATGAGCGATATAATCACGATGTTGTATCATCCTCTCCTCTGCAATGTCCATGGGAAGATGGGTCTTGTTATATTCAGTCATACTTTTTTAAATTTCCTCCATTTTAATTCATCAATTTTATGTGGATATTTAACAATTATATAATGCTTTTTACATAATCTCCAAAATTCTGTTTGTTTTACAGATTTTGTTTTTGCTGTGCAATTGATAAATTCGCAATTTTTATATTGCATTTTTTCTAGATTGTTTCTTTGCTGATCTTTTAGCTCGTTCAGGAAGTTTTTTCCCCTTACTAGCTCTATCAAACTCTTTAACTGTCTTTTTTGAGATCTTCCCAGCTTTTTCTGCATAGTGAAAGTACCGGCGTTGTGCATCTGACTTATATGGCATAGCTCCTCCTAATAACCTTTGTTTTGTCTGTCAATATTCTCCTGCATCTTTTTCCTATAAAGATCAAATACTTTGCCAGCATCCATGCCCCAGATTATGGCAAGTTCAACCACGAAGTGCAACATATCAACTATCTCAATATGGATATTGTTAAGGTCAACCTCCTTGTAACTTTTTTTCCACGGTTTCCATGGCAAAGCATCAAGAAGTTCAGTGATCTCACAACTTAATGCAGTGGTGCACGTTTGACTGAAACATGTAAGCATTCTAATAAAGTCAGTTATATCTAGCTTAATCTCTCGACCACGGATATCAATAGCTGGGATCCCAAGCTTATCCATGAGCCTCTGTTGAAGCTCAAAGATGCCTTCAAACATATCCTTTGATTGTACCTTCTCACCTGGAAGATCATGTACCTCATCATCAGTCCGTCTTGTTATTATACCATTTTGATCTTTGTGAGAATCACATTTGCAATTATCAAATTCATGCAAAATTTTTTGCATGTTTACAACATCATTTACACCAGCCATTAGAATTCCACCTCAACTTTTTGATCTTGAAGCTCAACCTGTAGCTTTCGTAGCAACGTGATGAAAGCAGGTGTCTTCGTGTATAGAGAACCATAGTGCTTTATTGCCTTATTCTTAAGAAGTTGCGAGATGATGGGTTTCACCTCCTTTTTATCCATGTTTAAAATATCTTCTAGGTCGGTTAGACGTATATATTGATGATCTAATAACCCGTCGATCAACGAGCGATGAGCAAGGACTAACCCCTTGACCTCGCTTTCATCACCTAGTTGTTGTTCCGCGATCTTTATCTTAGAGTATGCAAGATAGTTTAAGGCTTGTCCTGAATACTGCTCCTCAAGAAAATCATGCACAAATTGCACATGCTCTGGCTCAACAACCACAGTCTCACCATCCTCAGTGCTAAACAAGCTGATGGCACACGCTGTTGCGAGTCGTATTAACTTGATTCGTTGCTCTGCACCCTCAACCAATGGAATTGTAGATGAGTACCGTTGGCTCATAGTTGTAGCAAGTTGCAAACATAACTCCTCAGCTCCTCGTGTGATGACTATTTGCTCTGGCCTACGACTCCAGGCCCACATGACTAGTAGATGGCACAATTCACTAGTATATTGATGAGGCACTTGTGGTTTATTTAGAATATTGATCTTGTCTAAGGCTACTTCACCTGACATCAATCCAATAGCAAGATCAAACCTAGCTATGTCCTCAGGTCGACCAATGAGTTCCATAAGTGCTTGGACGCCAGTGTCAAATCCAGATAGGCTTTTGTTTGACCTAGGGTTCCCGGACCAAATTGCTCGTGACCTAGCAAAGATCTTTTCACTTTGAATCTTGACTATCTCTGCGATACCACTGCTCCTAACCCCTGACATCTTCCCTATATCTTCAACCTCCATCCCAGATACTTCATCAAGGATTAAAAGCCTTCGATCATTCATAGGCAGCTTGCCCCAGGTTGTGATCCACCTGCTGCCCATCTGTTGAGTCCCACCAACAAGACCGGCATAGCTGGTATTTTCACCTGTTATTAGCTCCCCAGCTCTAAAGTGATTGATTAGTGAGATAAAAGTTTCACTCTTCCCGCATCTTGTATCACCTATCACTATGACATCAACACGTCCCTTTTGTAACATCTTACCCTGAAAGAAGAAGTTTAAAGCCGAGTGGTATGCAAGGATGCATGCTACAACTAGGTTCTCACGACTATAGATGTTGGTGATGTTTATTGAAAGGTCGTTGGCAATCTCAAAGATTTTTTTTGCTACTTGTTTATCTTTCAACTGAAAGATGGTTAGAGCTTCAATCTGTTCTGGGGTTAACTTAAAATCAGCTAAGTTATCTTTAACAGCAATAGCTTTATCAAGCAACAGTGTCATGTACTGGTTCTTTGGGTTTGGGTACGGGGTCCCTTCAAAGTAATATGTATGATTGGCGCGTAAGTGATGCCCCATTGCAAATGCTTGAACCATCGTATATTCTTGCTCAAGTGAGCTAGAATATGAGATCTCTGGCGTTAACCTGACATCATACAACATGTAACAACTTTGGATAGTATACTCCCACCTAGGACAAGCCGGATAGATGGCTGTTATCTTGCGCAAGAATGTCTTTTGCTGATCTTCATTGACATCAATAGAACGCAGCACATCTTGACTGTACTCAGGGATCGTTATTTGCATCTTTCCTCCGTTATGGAACAATGGACACAGGTTACAATATTTATAGCTCCCTGCTGTTTTGCATGTGAACAGCACTTCTTTTGGTGAAACATAGGGGCTTGCATCAATTCCAGATATAGTTGCTTTAATCTGGATTCTTTGTCCCAGCAGCTCTGGTCTGTTGACATGGCTGATATCTTGCATTGTAGCTTTTTGAGGTTTTTTAACAAGCTCTTCAGTCGTTTCCACATACTGTAGTGTCTCCTTGATAAGTGTCTTTAGGTCTTCAGCTGTCGCTCCATAGGTAACAATGTAATCAGTCAAGTCTCCATTTGCTGGGCTTGTTATTGGCAGCCGTACATCTTTAAGCACACCAATAAATTTACTTAATTTCTTCAACACTAATGCTGCACCAGCTCTGCCAGCAAGATCAATGTCATATACGGCATCTACTTCCTTCAGGTGCTTGATCATCTCTGTGAACTCATCCTTCCAGGTCCCAGCACCACCAGTGACTGTCATTGCTGGAAAACCTAACTGGTTAGCTAGGATGCAGTCTAGCTCACCTTCACAGAGGAGGATATGATCAACGCCTTTGAGGACTGTATCAGGCCATAATTTCACGGTACCAAAGCCAGACCGGTATGAGAGGGTCTTAACTTGTGATTTTTTGTTTGGGCTATGTTTTCTCACATTGACCCATCGGCCACCAACGGATATTGGAATCCATAGCCGCTCACCATCATAACCCAAAAGAAACTGTTTAACTGTTTCTTCTGTGATCCCTCTTACCTCGCGTAACCACTTTAAAACACTATGGTTTTTGAGAAGAGCTTGATGGTGCTTTTCTATCTCAGCAAATGGTACATCTGGATGCTCATTTCCTGTAACAAGCCTATGAAATTTTTCAAACGCCCCACCACTAAAAGCTTTACAGGTGGGAACAAAGCACTTATATAACCCAGTTACTTTGTTGAATGAAAAACTTGCCTTATCTACATCCTTATGAACACAACAGAATCCAATTGCCTCATCACCTTGTTCTTGCGAGATCCTGACCCCAAGGTCAGAATACAAGCATATATAATCTTGAGCCACTTGTAATGCCGCCTTTTAAGTACTAATAACTTAGAAGTTATCAGTGCTTTGTGGGGTAGGGTTGATGTCATCAGTGTCTTCAATGATATTAAGCTTCTTGCCTCTTAGACTATTATACAATGCAAGCGCGCGTCTTTGCTCTTCAATTGGTAGACTCACATTATTATTCCCAGGGCTTATCCTATACGTAAAGTACTGCAGACCTTGAGGATTCTGCCGTTGCATAGATTCAAGCAGATATGATTTAGCGCATAGCGGACGTCCTTTAGACATCTCAAGCATTAATAGGCTGTTGAGATTTTTGATTGCCTTAAGCTTTGTTCGATTGCCTGACAAGGCCATTGGTACCCAGTCCTCATCTTGTCGTAGTACTAGGATCACATTCTGATACAAGTCGCAGGTTGGTTTCCCATCAGTTGAGGTCCAGGTATTGTGAGCGCACTTCTCACACTCTCCACCTGGGTCTCCTTGACCAATCTTTGCATCCGTAGAGGTGCATAAGATCCCACCACCTAACTTAAGGTCTCGCCATCTGATCCTAGACTTATTCCGCATGATGACGATAAATTCTACAGGCCCTTTACTAAGATTACGTTCAAAGCCTTTAATGTAGAATTGTCCAGGGGTACCTTTACCCTCAGTAACTTCAGGAGACAGCCCCTGTAGGATAACGACACGAGGCACTGTAACATCTTCTTGTCCCATGCCACCGTACATTTGCTCAAGGTCAGCTTTAGATACCGAGAGTTCCGCGCTAATTTCCGAGGAAGTCTTTTTTTGAAGTTCATTCTTTTTCTCCGTTGTCATTTTATCTCTCCTTTCTTTGACATTCGTAATCTAACTGAGGTTTCTGAGGTCATCTCAATTAGGTCTGCTGAAGGTACTGGCTTATCTTCTGCCATCCGTGTCTCAATCATCTCTTTTAAGCTTGGAACATGGATCTTGCGAGGTGCAATATTACCTACACCGTTGGCGTCTAACCACCCAATCATCCCATCAATGTCACTGATCTTAGGGTAGATGCTAGTTGCAAGATAGAAGGTACCAATACCATCTAGTGCGAACTTTTGAATCCCAAGCTCACTCATAACTTCTGTAAGCTCAGTTCTGATTTGGTCCAACTCTGCATCTAGACCATTGATTTGTGTCTCTAGTTCAAGCTTCTGAGTACGTAGCTCATACATCCTTTTTGCAAGGATTGTGGAGCGTGAATCAGAAGTCTTCGCTATCATCTCCATATACTGCCTCCTTAAACCTTATCTTACCTGACATGATCTGGCTCGATAGGTCTTGTTTTCGAATTAACATCCTTAAGATTGTTGAGTCTATACTAGCTTTACTGATAAGATCCACATAAGTAACGTGATTGTGCTGACCAATACGATGTAAGCGATCTTCAGCCTGTAATCTAGTCTCTGGTGAATAATCATTGCTGAAGAATACACAGTAATCGGCAGCATACAAATCGATCCCAAGGCCACCACTACGTTGATTAGCAATAAAACATCTGACATCTGGATCCTCCTGGAATGCTGTTATCCTGTAAGCTCTATCCTTAACTGGAGTTGAACCATCTAAGGTACAAAACTTAATACCCATCTTGCCTACCTCATCTTGGAGCAACTCCATTTCTTCTCTGAATGAGGTCCAGATGACGAACTTATGGGTCTTTGAGTGTTCTAGCAGCAGCTCCTTTAACTTCTCTAGTTTATTGTTCTCAAACCTATGGGTCTTTCCGTTTGGAAGATAGACAAACCCGCTTGCTATTTGTCGGAGCTTGGTAAGTTTGGCTAAGACCACTTCAGTGCGGATCTCGGTATCTTGCACAATCGAGACCATCTCTTCGCTAAGCTCTTTATAGACTCTTTTTTGGTCTTCTGACATTGGAAGTCTGTATTGCTTGTAGATCTTGTCTGGGAGGTCAAGGCATTCTGCTTTAAGTACTCGGTATGAAATGCCCGAGATTTTCTTAGAAAGTTCCTCAAGGTTTTTAAATCCAAGCACCTGATAACCACCATATCCGCCCATAAGACAATATCTATCACGAAAAAAGTACCAATTGTCTCCGAAAATATTTGGGTCGAGGAACCTGATCTGGTTAAAGAGTTCAAGAGGCGAGTTCGGAGACGGGGTACCAGTAAGGATATAGCGTCGAGAGGCAAGATTTCCAAGCTTGAGTAAGGCCTTTGCTTGCTTAGTAGCTCTGTTCTTAACTCTTGTCGACTCATCAAGCACCATGAAGCCCCATTTGATCTTAGAAAGTGCATCATATATCCTCCATGCTGACTCGTAGTTGATAATGTAGACATCTGCTGCAATTAGTAACTTTAAAGCTTTTTCTTCACAGGAGTAACCAGATAGTATCTGCACTTTTAACTTTGGTTGATGGATCTTGACCTGTCGTGCCCAGTTGTATATCACTGAGACTGGGCATACTACTAATGAAGGTCTATGCAGCTCACGGGTCTTAGGTTGATAGTAACCCAGCATATCGAGGATCACCTTCGTCTTCCCGGTGCCCATCTCCATGAAGTATGCAAAAGCTTTATTTTTAAGGCCAAGGCTTATGGCTATCTTTTGATGTTGGAATGGTTCTGTGACAAATTGAAAATCTGCTGGTAACTTAACCTTAGTACTAGTTTGCGTCTTGATCTCAATAATGCTTTGTGCTCTATCATCTTGTCTAGTTAAAATCTCTTCAACTTCTTTGTAAATTATCACATCAGTTGCTTGACTCAACAAGGTCCTTAAATGATCTAGTGACTCCCTGCTAAATGTACAGAGCCAACAACCATAGGGTTTGTACCATCGTTTTCCTTGCACAAGTTGCATGAGCCTGTTTACCTCAGGATTATAACCTTGCGGTCGAACAGCTAGTTTAGTTTTATCTTGATTTAACGTTATGGTGATCATCGATGGCCCTTATACATCTTCACATAATCAAGCTTCACAAGAAACTTGTGCTTATAGTGTGCTAGGTGATATGGGTTAAACTTGCTCTCTGGAAAATGCTTTCTAACCTCTGCGTCTATGTCTTGAAAGTTTAACGCATCTATTGTACCTTCCTCATAATGGTGTTGTAAGAATGACCGTACGATACCAACAACTGTTTTTCTAGCTGGCTGTAACGCAGGTTGAACTTGTTCATCTATAAGTTCCACGTCAGGCCTCCTTTTGTTTAACTATTTGTAATGCCTCCTGAGCTGTTAATACTTTTCCTTTTACTTTTGGAATCGAGTCAAGTAGCCAAAATGCTGTAATCTGTGGCGTGATGAGTGTCTCATTACCAGTCACCCTGCACCGCAATCTATCAGCAAAGATGATAAACTCTGTACGACCAGTCAATGGATCTTTGACACGTTCCTTGGTATATTCACCCGTCTCTTTAGACGTAAGTTGTGCTCTAATCCATTCAACACGTAACAAGTTATCTTGCAGCTCAACGAAGTTAAATGTAAGTTGATCCTTATTCACAGGTTTACCCACTTGAAGTACAGCATAATGCTGACAAGCAAGACATTGAGCAACATCAAACCATAGTCTCCAATAAAAACCATGACAATGCTGACAACGTATTCTGTCTTCAGTTACGGGGGTATAATTTTCTTCCTTAAATTTTGACAATTCTTTAGGCGCATATGAATGCGTTTCAAAGATTCTATGATAAGTCATCGTAGCTCACTTCCTTTTCTGATGCCATCAGTGTAGATCATCATCATCACCTCTGCAATGGCTTGATCTTGATGGTCAATTCCATCAGTGATCCCATGCTGGTTTAACTTTTCATGCACTAACCTTTTCTCAAAGTCAGACCAGGTGTTTTTATGTTTTTGAAATACCTGATTAATAGTTATTGAGCATGGTAACATGTCGCACCGCCTTTTCATAATAATTATATATCAAGTAAATTGATACGAACACCAATAATTTATTAAATTATTTCCTTTGAATTTCATGTGGTGTTAATTTACGGTAATTATTTTGATAATATTGATACATCAGTTTTTGAGATCTCTGGCACTCAACCCCCGTATCTGCTCTTCCCTGATCGTAGGCCGCTTGCATCATCCTCCGGCACTCACTTGGCGGGACGCACCCAAACAGAGCTATGAGGCAGATGGCCAGAATAAAAACCCATATCAGGACAACGTCAGCGCCAATTTTCATTCTATCCGGTCCCGTTCCTTGACCCGTCCCCGTACCCTGCCCCTGACCCGTCCCCTGCCCCGTACCCTGCCCCGTACCCGTACCCAAACCCTGACCCTGACCCGTACCCGTCCGAATAACCGATTATTGTTCCCATATTTTTACCCCTGAATTATCCAATTTTGATCCAGAAAATAAATGCTCAAGATTAACACATTTATTTATGCAAAACACAATCTTCCGGTTCATGTCCTCGAATTAATTTCCACATCATTCTATGCGCTCTTTCTCTTAATAACGTCAGCGCTGATTTTCATGGTTCTCATCCACTGCCCTCGCCACTGACATTGCCCCAGCCACTGCCACTGCCCCAGCCACTGCCCCAGCCACTGCACT
>Ga0208957_1000357_pt1 | contig 39755 bp, 63 predicted proteins | sample RifOxyA1_FD_184029 | JGI IMG/M metagenome (GOLD analysis project Ga0208957, IMG submission 184029) | Groundwater microbial communities from Rifle, Colorado - Rifle Oxygen_injection A1 (SPAdes) | ecosystem: Environmental > Aquatic > Deep subsurface > Groundwater | place: Rifle, Colorado, United... | reverse complement strand
TATTAATCCGAATAATATTATATTTGATCATACAGCTACTTATCCTGAAGATGGATTTACAGCAGATCGAATGGAATATATTTGTGAATATAAAGAAGAACCTCTATCTTTAATTTTATCAAAATTTCCCGAAAAGAAAGAAGAGTTATTAAAAGAATTAGCGATTTTAGATAAAGATAATCAAAAAAGACCGACTAAATTAAAATATCAAGAGGTTTGGTATACTTGGTATGATGAAAGCGGTAAAGTTTATGAAGCTGTTTGTTGGAAATATAAGAAGATAATTCTTAAAAAGATGAAGAATCCCTATTATGACTGGGAAGGATATAAAGAAGAAGAAAAGACTGTTTATTTTAATCATTTTAACAAACCTCGTAAACCATATATCTTTTTTACTTATCAGAATTTAGGGGATCATCCGATTGACGATACGACTGCGGTGGAACAATCTCTTGATTTGCAGGATAGTGTAAATAAGCGTGGTCGTCAGATAACTACAATTGCAGATAGAGCTATCCCTAAATTGGCGGTAGCAGGAGCATATTTACAAAAAGACGATGTAGAGAGTATTACTAATGATCCTGATGAAGTAATTTGGATAAAGGGAGCTGAAAATATCAATCAGGCGATTATGCAGATACCTGCACAGATGCCTTCTCCGATGTTATTACAGATGTTACAGAATGATAGAAGTCAGATTGATAGTAAATTCAATACTCATGCAACGACTCGTGGGGAAAGAGTGCCAAATGAGTCAGGGATTGCCAGACAAATTACCAGAGAAGGTGATTTAGCTACTTCTGATGATATCGTTGCAATGGTTGTTGAGCGTGTTTTCTATGAAATGTGTAATTGGGCAGTACAGATGATGAAAACACAGTATGATGAGACTCATTATATAAAGGATACAGGTAAAGATGGGGAAATGATTTATTTAGAAATGAGTCGGGATACAATAGATGATGGAATTTTGGTAAACGTAAAGGGTAGTACTGTTGATAAAGCGGTTTTAAGAGATAATTCTTTAACAATGGCTCAATATAATCAGATTGATCCATTATCTTTAGCTGAAGATTTGGATTTATCTAATCCTAAAGAGAGAACTCGAAGATTAATTGCTTTTCAATCACAAGATTTTCAAGGATATTCAGATATTGCAGGTTTAGGTCAAACAGTAATACCTTCAGCTCCAGAAACACCTCAACCTCAAGGTAATGGTGCAGAAATTCCGCCAACTACCCCGCCAATGGAGGGTATGCCTGGTGGAGTTCCAGCAGTTCCTCCAGTAAGTCCTGAAATGATGGGTCAGGTAGCTCCTGAAACTCCGACTCCTAGTCAGGTTCAAGCTCTTGAGGATATTAAGATGTTAGCTAGTGGTCAAGATGTAACACCACCTCCTAATGTGGATCAACCTTATATTCAGGTATTCATAGAATTAGTACAAACTCCAGAATTTGAGCAGTTACCACAAGAGATACAGTCTAATATTGAATTATATGTACAGAAACTTAAACAATTAATGGGAGTATCTTAATTTTAAATTAAAAAGGAGAATAAAATGTCTGATGATCCAGAATTACAGAACGTAAATCCAGAAGGAGCTCCAGAAGCTTCAGATAAATTTGATACTTTATCACAACAATTAACGGAAACCTTAAATGCGATTAATGAAAGAGTGGGGGGTCTTGAGGAAAAGATTGATAGCTCTATTCCTAAAGAGGAATTACCTCCACAAGAAGAAGAACCTTGGAAACCAAAGACTTGGGGAGATTTTGTTACTAAAGCAGAAGAAGTAGCTAATCAAACTTTAGAGAGAAGGATTGCTGAAAGTCGGGAACAGGATGAATTGGCAAAAGCTGAAGAACAAGCAGTTTTAAATGATATTGATAAAGAATTTGATGTAGCTTTAGGTGAATTAGAAAAATCTAATTATATTCCTAGAATTGTTGATGCTAATAATCCAGAAGATGAGGGTCGTAAGGCTCGTAAAGAATTATTTGGTCTTGGAGTTTACTATAATTCTCCAGATTTACATAAAATGGCAGATGTGAGATCAAAGTTACATGAAGCTGGTTATGTTTGTCAAACAGATAATGAAGGTAAACCAAATATTATAAAAAAGAAACCAACTCCAGGGGGAAGAATGGCTCCAATTAGTTCACCATCAGGTGGAGTATCTAAAGGCAATACACCAACATATAAAGATATTCACAATTTATCAATGGATGAAATTATAAGACGATACAATAATGAGTAAATTTTGCGGTGTTGACAATTAGGTTTTTATGATTTAGAATATTGCTAACTGAATACAAATTTGAACGCCTATTAGAGCAGTCGTATTGACTGCTCTTTTTTTAGTTTAATTTTATTATTCAAAGGAGGCTCCTATGACATTCTCTGAACGAGTTTTGTCCCTAACCCAAGATTATTTACTGCCGAAGGTTGTAGATAATGTTCTTGGTTCTAATGTTTTACTCTTCCGTTTACTTGGAAACGCCAAACAAGGTAAAGGTGAATCTATTAAAAAGGCGATCAAGTATCAATCTTCTGGTACTGGTACTTCATTCTCTGGTCTTGATACTTTTTCAGCGGCTTTATTGGACACCAAAGTTCGTATGTCTTTTGATATGAGAGGTTACAGAATCCCAGTTGCAATTTCTGGAATGGAAACGGTGGCAAATGCGGTTTCTGAAACACAGGTTACTGGTTTAGTTAAAGAATCTCTTGAAGAGTCAGAACAAGAGATGGCTGATGGTCTTGGAACAATTATTTATGGGGATGGTACTGGAAACAGTAACAAAGACCCACTTGGACTTCAGGCGGTAGTTGATGATGGTACTACTGTTGATACTTTTGGTGGACTTTCCAGAACTACTTATACTGCTATTAAAGCAACAAGAACCGCCTCTGGTGGAACTCTTACTCTTGCTAAATTAGCAACTTTATTTTCAGCTATTTCTTCTGGATCAGCTCTTTCTTCTCCTACCTTAATTGTTTCTAACGAAACAGTTTGGGATTTATATGAGCAACTCTTAACTCCGATGGTTCGTGAGAATTATAGTATGACTGGTTATTATGAAGTTGGAAAAAGTGGTGGAGCGACTAAAAAAGAAGGATTAAAAGGGATGCAGGGTTTTGTGGCTCTTACTTATAAGGGTATTCCTTGGGTTCGTGATGAAAAAGCGACAGCTCAAACTATCTATATGTTGAATGAAAATTGGTTAGACTGGTATGGATGGGATGCTTCTAAGGGTACTGATTACAAGAAAATTAGTCTTGGAAGTCAAACAGTAGAAGGTCTTTATGCGGAATCACCAATGAGTAATTTCACTGGATTTGGATGGAGTGGATTTAGAACTTCTACTAATCAATTTGGGTCAATTGCTGATGTAATTATTCTTGGAAATCTTTTATCATTCCAACCTCGCAGACATGGAAGATTAACTGGAGTAACTGGAGTCTAAATTAATATAAAATTATAGGAGGATAAAAATATGAAACTTGAAAGTACTGCACAAATATTAGACTTTGATCCGTATTCTATTCGTACAGAAGCAGGACCAACTCATAATATTGGAGAAAAAGTTATTGCTGCTGATCGTATCTTTCGATATGCGGTAGCAGGTGAAGCTCTTGCAGCTGGTTATATGACAACTGAACCAACTGGAAATACAAGTCTTACTACAATGGCAGTTGTTACTGGGGCTATTAATAGTAATGAAATTAACTTTACCAATGCGGCAACAACGACAACGGCTGGTTATTTTGATGAGGGTTATGTTGTAGTATCTTATGGAACTGGAATTGGACAGACATATAAGATTAAATCTTTAGCAGCATTAGTTAGTGGAGCATCTAGTTATGTTTATCTCTTTGATCGAATTAAAGTAGCTCTTGATACTACTTCAAAGATTGATATTGTAGCTAATCCTTGGAATCGAGTTTTGCATACAGCGACAGCTACTTTACATCCAACTGGAGTTCCTCTTGTTGCGGTAACTGCGGCTGGTGATTATGGTTGGTTACAGACTCGTGGAATTTGTGGAGTGTTTGCAGATGGAACTATTGCAGCTGGTACAAAAGCTGAAAGTGATGGAAGTGTAGCAGGAGCAATTGATGTAGTAGTAGAAGCAGACTTTGTGGTTAATCCTCAAGTTGGTAGTGCCTACCATATTGCGGGTGCTCAAAACTATGCTCATCCATTTTTCTTGACGATTGATTAGCTCTTTGAAAGATTAGACCGATGACGAGAAAGTGTCGTAAAACGACTATTCAGGTGGGTCACTATTAAATAAATTAATTGGGGCTCTTGATTGAGCCCCTTTTTATAAAAGGAGGTTTTATGCCGAAAGAAAAAGTAGAAAAAGTGGAGAAAAAAGCTCCAAAAATTTATAAGGGATATGATATTCACTGGTTAAAATCGGAAGTGGATCATCCCGATCATAAATTAGTTTTAGAATATGAAAATAAATATGGGGAGGTAAAATAATATGTCAAAAGCAAGTGAATATATTCCAGCCTTAAAATATGGACACAAAATTATGCCTGAAGATATAGCTGGTATGATTGGACTTCCATCTGTAGGAAATATTTTTTATGTTGATCCTGGTGTTTCTTCTAGTGGTGGTGGTAAAACAGCCGATGATGCTTATAAAACTGTAACTGAAGCGTATAATGCAATGTCTGCGGATAATGATGACGTAATAATTCTTGCTCCAACTTCTTCAACTGGTAGAACTAGCGAAACGGCAACTTTAACTTGGGCTAAAAGAAGGACTCATATTATTGGAAATGGTCCAGCAAGAAATGGTTGGAATAGAGCAGGAATTTCGTTTTCTTCTGCGGTAACTACTCCAAGTATGACAATTTCTGCTAATAACTGTTCTTTTACGAACATTATGATTTACAATTCAAATGATGTGAATGTTTTAGTGAATCATACGGGAGATTATAATACGTTTAACAATGTACATTTTGCGGGAATTGCAAATGCTACAACTGGAGATGATACAGCAGGAAGATGTCTTGTTTTAACGGGAAGTGATGATAATCAGTTTAATGGTTGTACTTTTGGAATTGATACAGTTGCTTCTTCTGCTGCAAATGCACAAATTGAGCTTGCATCAGGATCAGCGAGAAACAGATTTAATAATTGTTTAATAACTCATTGGTCGGATAATGCAGGATCATTCTTTGTGATCGCAGATAGTACTAATGATATTGATAGATATGTAATATTTGATCATTGTTTCTTTCATAATCCAACTCATGCAGGAGCAACTAATAATACTGTAGGAATGAATTTGGGTGCAGATATTGGTGGTGCTGTTTATCTTTGGGATAGTTGGATTACTGGAGCAACAGATTGGGCTGATGACTTTACACTTTTATATGGTTTAGGAGGAATGAGTCAGTTAGCAACACAAAATATTGCTGGTATAGAAAAAGTATTAGCGTAATAGTGTAGGAGGGGGGATTTATTTCCCCCTTCTATGTATGAAAGGAATAACATGGCAGTAATAACTGAAACTTTCTATCGTGATGGAAATCGAGTGCCTATAACTAATGCAGGTATTATTACTAAAAAAACAGTTACTTTTGCAGGTGGAACTACTAATGCTTGGGGAGATGATGGGGGAACATTAGATGGAGCAGCAATATTTACTGTTACAGGACTTGTTAAATGTCAGGTAGTGGCAGTATGTACTACTTTATTAACAGGAGATACGGCAACAATAGAAGTAGGAATTACTGGTGATACAGCAATATTTTTACCTATTGAAACTGCGACTCAAATAGATGCAGATCAGATTTGGGTAAATGATGCGGCAAATGCTTCATATATTATATCTGGAGCAGAAACAGCGGCAGCGGGTAATGTTCCTGAATATTTACTTTATGGAAATGATATTATTTTGACAGTAAAGACAGCTAATGTAACTGCTGGAGTAATAGATTTTTATTGTATATGGACTCCGATTAGTACTGATGGAAACGTGGTAGCATCTTCAAACTAATGTGATATAATTGGGCAAATGCCTAATATTGATAAAGAACAATTCAGACAGATTAGAAATGACATCCTCAAAGTCTTAGGTGAGTCGCTTGATGATTACGCCAAAGAAAAAGAGGATGTCATTTTGGAAATAGGGGGTTTAAATGAGGAAAATGCTCGTTTAAAAATGAGTATCTCTTTGTTTAACAAAGAGATTGAAAAATTAGTAAAAAATAGAAATGATTTAAAGACGGAATCTATTAAGTTAGAAACTTATTTGAAAGACAAAAAAGAAGAGGGAAAACATATTCTTGAAGAAGAAAGATTTGTATTTATTAAAGAATCGGAAACTTTAAAAAAAGAATTGGATAATACTAAGAAAGAATTAGAAGAAAAGAGTAATACTTTAAATATTAAGGATAAAGAATTAACTACTAAAGAAAAAGAATTAAACTCTAACAAGTTAGAGATAGAGAGCAGAGAAAAAGATTTAATGAATAAGTATCAAGGATTAGTGGAAAGAGAAGATACTATTAGTTCTAAGATAGAGGTTTTAAATAAAAAGGAAAGAGAATTAGGGGATAAAGAAAAGAGGTTAAATGCGAGTTTATCTAAAATAGATATTATTACCCAAAAAGAAAATCTAGTTAATAATAAGTTAGGAGAAATTGATAAAAAAGAAGGTGAATTAAATAAATTAATAGAGAGAAATAGGCAGGATCAGAATTTGCTTGTCAATTTAAAAAAAGAGACTGAAAAAAAGTTTGAAGAATTAAATAAAAAAGAGATTTGGTTAAATGATAGAATAAAAACTTATAATACAAATTAGGAGAGCAAGATGGCGGATACAAATAAAAGAGATGAAAATAGAATTACAACTGCTTCAGGAATTTCTAATGATGGAAATGATACTCAATTAATATTTAGAATTGATCCTTTAACTTATAGATTATTAACTAATTCTACAATTAGTGGTGATATTTATATTTCTCCAGAGTCTACAGTATTCAACAACACGAAAACAGTTCCTACTGATACAGCAGAAGCTATAGGTAGTTCACAGGCGATACATTCAATTACGATTAAATCTTTATCAACAAATACTGTAGCTTTATATATTGGGACAACTGGAGTAACAACTGCTAATGGGTTTGAGTTATTGGCAGGTGAATCAATTAGTTTAGATATTGATAATGTGGCTGATTGCTATTGTATTAGTGGATCAGCCGCACAAGTAATAAGGTGGATTGCAATATGAGTAATTCTCGTACTCAACACAATATAGGTGTAGCAACAATGGATTCACGATATGTGAATATTATAGGTGATACGATGACGGGAGTGTTAACTTCTCCTAATTTTGTTTCCAATATAGCGATAGGAACACAACCATACGCGACTACTTCCACAACTTTAAATACCAATCTAAATGCTGATCTATTAGATAGTCAGCAAGGTTCTTATTATCTTGATTCCGCTAATTTTTCAGGAACTAACTGGACAGACCTAACGGATACTGGAGCTACTACATTACATAAACATGATCATGGGGGATTAGACGGCTTAACTGATGATGATCATACACAATACGCTAAGTCTATAGGTGTGGGGAGAAACTCACTTACTTCTCCTGCCGATACTACTCTAACAATACCAGCCACAGGAACGGTGGCACTATTGGGTACAGCTAATACCTTTAGCATAAACCAAGTAATAGACGGGTCTAGTGACGCAATCCAGTTACGAGTTCAAGGGCATTCTACTCAAACCTCTGATCTTTTTGTTTTGGAAAACTCCGCTGGTACAGACTTTATGGCGGTTAGTGGGGTTGGAAATGTGGGGATTGGGGTTGTTCCTAATACTGCTTATAAATTACAAGTTAATACAACCTCTACTACGGCGGCTGAAAGTGGTACAGGAGTTTATGGATATATGAATGCCACTATGGGAGCAGGTGAGACGGGGACAGCAGGATATGCAAAGAATGGTCTATATGGGCGTGTAGATGTTGCGGTTACGGATGCGGCTACAACCTCTGCTCCACACTTTACAGGAGCATATAATGTGGCAGTTATTAAAGCTACTCATGCTGGTACAGCGAGTTATGTAGAAGCAAACAGGGTTATTATGCAAATGACAGCAGATGGAGCAGGAACAATTACCAATCTTACTGGATATGTTTTAGGTACTTATGGGTCGGGAGCTAATACTACAGCAATTACAAATCTTAGAATGTTACATATCAATACTACTAATTTTACTGGACAGAATACGCCCGTAAATACTTATGGGTTATATGTAGAAAATATTACAGGTTCTTCTTTAGCTTATGCTATTTATACAAATACGGGAATTATTCACGCAGGAGATAAGATAGAGTTTACCCAAACAGATGGAAATGAATATATAGATTCACTCAATGACGGATATATTGACATAGGAGCAACTACTGCTGTACGGCTATTACAAAATACGACTATTAGTGGAACACTAACAGTAGGATCGGTGACTAATTCAGGTGGACAGGTAAGTGTCGTAGGGACTACTGCTGATAATTCTGCTTTTTGGGGAACGTGTTATGTTGATTCAACTGTTTCTCCACAATTTGCTTTAAGAAAAGCTAGGGGAACAGAAGCTATCCCTACGACTGTTCTTAGTGCTGATGGTTTAGGGGCTATCTCTTTTAGGGGTTATAATGGTGAGGCATGGACTGGCTCTAAAGGGTATATTGTTTGTGCCGCTACCCAAGATTGGACAACTACTGCTAATGGAACACAAATCAGAATTGGCACGACTTCCAACGACTCAACCACTCTCACTGCTAGGGTAACTATAGACCAGGGAGGAAATGTCTATATAAATGATACTGCCAATACAACTACATCTCTTGGTCTAACGATCAATCAAGGTGGGTATGATGACGAGATATTATCCCTCAAATCTTCAGATGTAGCTCATGGGATTACAGACTTTACCGAAACTGATACCTACTTTTCAATTCGTAAATTATCAGCCGCCGCAGGTGGTGGTGGACTTTATGGATTTAGTGAAGCTACCGTTGCAGTAAGTTTCACGGGTATGGGAGTAACTGATAATACCACTAAAACAACCGCCGCTAGAGCTTACGTTGAGAATGTAGCCTATAAAAAGAGTGGGACAAGTTACGGTGCGGCAGGTGCAGATGCTAACCTAATGGTTATTAGTAACGCAGGAACGGCTAGGTTTATATTCGATGCGGAAGGAGAACTTTTTATACCAGGAAGTTCAACTACAGATCAAATTGGCAATGGACTATGGTTCATCAATGAATCGGCTAATACTAATATGACGGCTGGCTTGACTATCAATCAAGGGGCAAATGATGATGAAATACTATCACTTAAATCATCAGATGTAGCTCATGGTATGACTGATATTGCTGAAACTGATACCTATGGAGTATTTAAAAAAGTGTCTTTAACGGCTGGTGGCTTGGGTATTGAAGGCTATGGGGAGTTAGAATACGGACTTAGGATGCGAGGAGTTGGATCAACCGCCAATACTGCTAAAACAACCGCTGCTTTAGGAGCTTTTCTATTAGACGGAGCGTTGAAGTCTACTACTACTTATGGGGCTATGAGTGCTGATGGCAATCTAGTTGTCATACGCAATAACACCACAGCCGAATTTATCTTTGACGCTGAAGGATCAGCACACGCTAATGTGGAATGGACAACCTTTGATGAGTATACCGATGTGGAACTGCTTAACGCTTTAGAAGAAGAGTTTGAAATGAGGAAGGGGAATAAACCCGTAAAGACAGGAGAAGAAAAAGTTAAACATGAAGCTAAATTAAAAATTATTAAAGACAGTAAGATTATTAGTTTTGATGATGATACAACAACGCATGGATTTGTAAACTTTACAAAATTAGCAATGCTTAAAACGGGTGCCATTAGACAACTTGAAGCACGGATAAATAAATTAGAAAATAAATTAAATTAATTGCTTGATATTAATATTTATACTATAATCTCGTCAGAGTATTTTAAATAACCAAAGGAGATCAAATGCCTCAACCTCACGAATCCGATATTCTGGTGGTTGCTAATCCTCATGTGGGATGCAACGATATAGACACTGAATATGGATATAGACATTCCGATTACTTTCAAGTTAATTGGGATGGCAAACCTCATCGAATTATTCCAGGAAAAACCAAACGTATGCCTCGTTATTTGGCGGAACATTTTGCTAAACATCTTGCTGATCATATTTTATTAAAAATGGAAGAAACGACTAAGAAAAAAGGTTTAATGACTTCTCCTATAGAAAGACCAAAGGTTATTAATACTATTATTCTGGGGGTTGATGAATGGCATTTAGCTGAAGAGATTAAAAGCGTTGGTGAAAGAGTAGTTGAAGTTGTTAGTAATTTAAATAAAGATTATACAGAAGAAGAAATTAAAACCGATTTATCCAAAGCTCCTGAAAAAATAAATGAAGTTGTAAATAATTTACAAACTGAAAATAAGGAAGAGCCTAAAGTAGAGACTAAGGAAGAACCTAAAAAGACTTCAATAGTTGATCCTAAGAAATCTTTACCTACTAGAAAAGAATTGTTAGAAGAATGTATGAAGTTAGACATTGAGTTAACAGGTAAAGAAACAGTTGAAGAATTAGTAGAAAAAATTAAAAAGTTTTAAAGGAGTAATATGAAATACGATTTATCAGTAAAAATAGTTGATATTAAAGGTGAACCAATAAAAGATTCTAATATTTCGTTAACAGTAAAAGATGTTTGTATTCAGGCTCTTTTAGCTAATTTTACGACAGAAGATAACAAAATTGATGGAGCTGAAAAATATAAAAGGTTTAAATTAGCTCAACGACTTGAAAATAATCAGAATAGTGTAATTGGTTTAAATGCAGAAGAAGTAACTTTGATTAAAAAGTTATTAGGAATGGCTTTTACTACTTTAATTGTTGGTCAGGTTTATGATCTTTTAGAAGGTAACACTAAAAGTGTTAAGGAGGAAGATGGACATTTATCAGAAGAAACTGGAAATGAAAAAGTCAGTGATGCTTCTCGGCAAGGAGATAGCGGAGTTGATAAAACAGAAGAAATCAATAACTGATAATATTTCAGTTTTAAGAAAAGAATTGTTTCTCCTTAATTTAAAAGTAAACGATCAGATTAAGATTTTAAACGACTTAAAGGATATGGTAGAAATAAAGAAGAAAAGTGTAGAAGAAATTACCAATAAGCAGTATAATCAATTTAAGAAAGAATTATCGATTAAGTAAACAATTGCATAATTATTATAGAAGTCCTAGAGATTCGAGCAAATCTTTAGGACTTTTTTTGTAAGAAGGAGAAAAAATGATTACTTGGAATGACTTCCAGACCAATTGTCAGGATTTATCGTCAGATAGCACTTCTGATAGCCTTACCTTTTTTAAGCGTATGGGGAATGTTGGCTATAAACTGGTTTTAGCAGAACTAGGTAGACCAGCGATTGAAAGAACTAATACTTTAACTACGGCGGCAAGTACTACTTGGTATGATTTACCAATGGATTGTATATTTATTAGGTCAGTTACAATTACTGTAGGTGGAATAGTGTATGTTGTGCAAGAAGAAGGAAGCCAAGAAACATGGGATTATCTACATCAAAACTCTCAAACTAGCGATATTCCTGAAGTATATTTTGTTAGATTGAATTATGGGGTAGGTAAATCAGAGCTTGGTATTTATCCAACGCCAGTATCCGCTGATAATACAATCACAGTTATTTATGAAAAAATGGATAAAGATTTGTCTAATGATGCTTATACAACAGGAACAGTAACTTTTACTAATGGTGATGCTACTGTAACGGGTAGTGGGACTACTTTTACAGCAGGAATGGTAGGTCGTTATATCAAAGGTAATGATGGATATTGGTATCAGATAGTTACTTTTACGAGTACTACCAGTATTGAAGTTGATAAAAACTATGAAGGAACTACAACGGCAGGAGTAACTACAGCCATTCACGAACTATTTATTTTACCTGAAGAGATGCAAATATTGCCTTGTTGGTATGCTTTGGCTACTTATTTTGGAATGAAAAAGGATCAGGCACAGGAAAACAAATATTGGTCTTTATTTACTAACGAACTTAAAAATGGAAAAAATAGATGGGCGGGAAAAACAAGATCGTCTATTATTAGAAAGAACAAGTATGGTTCTAAGTGGGGACAATGGGCTCCTAATAATTTTCCGACCTCTATAACGGAATAACATGAAAAAACTCTTAATACAAAAATATTTTAATGGGGGAATCTCTGAATCTGAGAAAGAAGGAGCTAGAGGTTCTTTCTATTTCTCTAACAACTTAGATATTTATTCTGATTCTTCTAAATTAAGTCTTAATTCTTTAACTACTAAAAATTCGGGAACTACTGTAGTTGATCTAGTAAAATGGATTAAAGCAGGAACTCCTTATAGTACTAATACTTATTTTTATGGTAATGCTGGTCATGTTTATGTAAGAGCTTCAAATGGAACATGGACTGATTTACAAACAACTAGCAACTCTTATGGTCAGGGATTTGAGATTTATAACGACTATCTCTATTATACTCAAAATACACAAATAGGAAGATATGGAACATTATCGGGAACACCTGCTTTTGATGATGATTGGCAAACTGGATTAAATGATACTTCTACAACTAAGTTTGCTCCAATTAAAGCATTTCAAGCAGGTTTTGCTGTAGGTCATGGTAATTATCTAGGCTGGTGGGATGGTTCGGTTTGGGATACAGATCGCATAGTTTTACCACCTGGATTTAATATTAGAACTTTAGATGTTTTGGATGAATATCTGGTAATTGGAGCTTGGAGGGGAACAGCAATTACAGATACCGAGGATGGTTATTTAGTTTTTTGGGATGGGACTTCTACTTACGCTAACTTTTTTATTAGAGTTCCTGATGGGGCAGTTAGTGCGATGATAAATTCAAGAAATAGATTACTCTCTACTTATGGTTCTAGTGGTAATTTATATCTTGGTTATAATCCTTTTCAAAAAGTGGCTCAAATACCGAAACTTACAAATACTAAATATATTGATGTTTATCCTGGAGCGATAACTAATTGGAAGGGATTAACTTTAATAGGAGTAGCAGGAGCGACTGATTCTGCTTCTATTTATCAGGGTATTTATCAGTATGGGACTAAGAATGATAAATATGGAGAAGCTCTTAATTTTGGATATACAATTTCTTCTGGGAATACAAGTGCTACTAATATTTCGATAGGATCAGTACAAGGTTTTGGAGATGAATTATATATCGGTTGGAAGGATAATACTACTTATGGAGTAGATCGAATAATTCAAACTGCAAGTCCTTTTGCTACTGGGACATGGGAAAGTTTAATCTTTGACGATGGAAGTGTGGGTCGTGATAAACTAGCTTTGGTAATAAAGGTAAACCATTTACCTCTTGTTAGTGGAGAGAGTATTCAATTAGGTTATAAAACAAATCGTGCTTCTAGTTACACTACTGATACAGCAAACTCCACAGTTGGTAGTACTGAAACTAGATTGCCAATTAAGGCTAGTGCGGCTAGATTTAGGGAATTTCAATTTGAGGTAGTTTTAGCAACAAGCGGTTCTACTTCTCCGACTGTTACTGAAGTTTCATTGTTATATGATAATCTATTAGAGGAAGCAAAATACTAATGCCTACTATTAAAGAAGAAAGTTTCCCCGAAATACCAGATAAGGAAGAATTGGTAACTCAACAAGAAGATAGAAGGATTGATGGAAATATGCTTGTTGCTCAATCAGTTAATACTCCAGCAATAGGAGAATATGCTATTGGGGGTTGGAGATTAAGAGAAACTTCTTTAACCTCGTCTAGTGGAGCAGTAGGATTAAGTTCAGAGGTAACAACAGGAGTGGATTGGAGATTTTGGGCTGGTAATGCTACAGCTTCTAGTGCTCCTTTTAGGGTTGATGAAAGTGGTAATTTGGTAGCTAGTTCAGCAACAATAACTGGTTCTATTACAGCAACAACTGGAACAATAGGTGGTTGGACAATTGGAGCGACTTCTTTAGTTTCTGGTACTGGTGCAACAACAACTGGCATAGATAGTGCGGGTATTAATCCTGCTTTTTATGCTGGTTCAGCAACTCCAGGATCAGCCCCGTTTAGAGTAACACAGGCTGGAGCTTTAACGGCTACTTCTGCAACTATCTCTGGTGCAATTACGGCTACTTCGGGAACTATAGGTGGATGGATTATAACTACTAATGGGATATCAACTGATGCTACTGAAGCTAACGCTGAAGTTTTAATAAACAAAACAACAGCATCAATTCGTTTGGGAGCAACTTCAGGAAACTATATTACAATCGATGGTGATAATCAGCGAATAAGAAGTTCTAATTATGTTACTGGTGTAGCTGGATCAGGATTTAACATTGATTCTGATTTGATCGAAGCTGGTAATATGGCGGTTAGAGGAGTTATTAGATCAGCAGTCTTTCAAAAAGATGTTGTTTCTGCGGTTGGAGGAAATCTCTTAGTAAGACCTTCAGATGTTCTTGATACTGATATGACAGCAGCAGATAGCTCAACTTTAACTATTTCTGGAAGTGAAACATTTGCGGTGGGTGATTTCTTACAAATTAAAGACGGAGTGGATTCTGAATGGTTCGAGGTTACAGATATTGCTTCAGCTCCAACCTATACAGTTACCCGTGATAAAGATGCTCAATATGGAGCTGATGCTAATCCTACTTGGAAAAAAGGAGCAACAGTTGTTAATTTTGGTGCATCTGGTGAAGGAGGAATCTATCTAACTTCTTCTGAAACTAATGCTCCATATATGTCAGTTTTTACTCATGCTGGTGTTCCTTGGGATACATTAACAACTAGACTAAGAGTAGGAAATTTAAACGGATATTTAGACTATGTTACTGATATTTACGGTTTTGCGGTGGGAGATAGTTCTAACTATATTTCAGTTGATCCAACTAATAATTTAAGGATAGTTACCTCAGCAGCAAATGCAATTACCATAAATAATGGGGGAAATATTTTATTAAAAGAAGGTGGAGATTTATATTTTAGTGTGGTGAGTTCCGCTGGTGCTGCAACCGCTGCTTTAATAACAGCAGCAGGAAATGTTGAAGCAGGTACACGTATATACAAGATTACTTATATTTCAAGTCATGGTGAAACCAATTTGGGGATAGGTTCAAATACTGTAATAACTGATGGTACTCATCAACAAGTAAGTTTAAGTAATATTCCAACTAGCAGTTCTAATGCTGTTACTAGCAGGAATATATATAGAACTCCTGCAAGTGGTGTTGGATATTTTTATCTAGGTTCTATAAATGATAATACCACAACAACATATACTGATAATATTTCTGATACAGCTTTGGGTACAGTACTTTCTGATTATAAGGAAAATATGACAAGTGGTTCTCTAATATTTAAAACAACTAGAACTTCTTTTTTTTCAGATACTAATTTAGGAATTGGGACAAATGTATTAGATGCTTTGCTTTATAGTTCTGGGAGATATAATATTGCTTTTGGTGGTGGTAGTGGACAATCAATAGAGGGTGGTTCTTATAATGTATTATATGGATATTCTTCAGGAATATCTATTACAACTGGAGAAGGTAATGTATTTATTGGAGATAGTGCGGGTGGAAATACTACAACTGGTTCATATAATGTATGTATTGGATATAGAGCTGAGACTAATGCTGATTCTGATTCTAATAAATTGATAATAGCAAACTCTAATTCTATAGGCTATATTCCTCTAATTCAGGGTGAATTTGATAACAAAAATATTACTCTAACAGGTAATCAAGTAATAGATGGGGTTAATGACATAATCCAACTTACTATACAAGGACATTCTACTCAAACTGCCAACCTCACTGAATGGCAAAATAGTAGTGCGGATGTATTAGCTTATGTTTCCCCGACTGGTGGGGCTTTATTTGGTGATAAAGTAGCTTTTACTCAAACCGATGGTAATGAATATATTGATTCGCTAGCAGATGGATATTTAGACATAGGGGCAACTACAGGAATAAGATTATTACAAAGTACAACAATTAAGAATGGAGCTAGTTTAATAATTAACTCGGCTGGAGATGATAAAAATGTTACTATTTCCCATGATGATACTAATGGTCAAATAACTTGTAGTGGAGATCTATATATAGAGCCTGCTGGTTTAGATATCTCTTTAAGGAATGGAACTAAGCTAGGTATTATGTCAGCAGGTAATGATAAATATGTACAGCTATACCATGATGACACTAATCCAATTTTACTTGGTAGTTCAGGAAATTTTGTACTAAAAACTGGTGCAGACGGAAACACTGGATCGGACGCTTCTCCTAACCAAACATGGTCATTACAAGACGTTAATGGTGACGAGATGTTTAAGACAATCTCTCTTACTTCGATGGCGGTTACTCAAATCTTAGGTCATAATGGAAGATATAATCGTTTTGATGTTTTTGACGATGATAATAATTCGCGTGTATCATTATCCCATAATGGGACTAATGGAACAGTCTATGCTACTGGTGATATGATTTTACAAGCGGTTGGTAATGATATATATCCTGATGACGCTGGAGCTACTAATTTAGGAACTGCGGCAAATTATTTTGCTGATGTATCTTATAAAACATTGACGGATAGGGGCTGTCTCGGCTTCTTTGACGAGGGTGTAGAAATGCCAGACGGTAAAACCTATTCTGATCTTACCGCCTTATCAATGATCAAAGTAAGGGATGATGAGAAGAAAACAATTTACGGTAAACCAATGCTAGACTATAAATCATTCCCTGTGGTTTCGTATAAAAAAGCTGATAAGAAGGGTAAGTTAATAAAACGAAACAAAAAAGACGAACCCATAGAGGGGGCGGACGGAATAGAGATGACTTCAATGTTCTCAATTATGATCGGGGCTTTTAAGGAAATAAATGAAAGATTAAATAAATTAGAAAGCAAGTAATTGAAAAATAAATAGTTTAGATTTATAATCATATTAGCAACTCGAGCAGTTCTAATATGGAACTGCTTTTTTTGTAAATATATTTAGGAGATAACTATGGCAAAACAAACTGTATCTGATGCACAAGTATATGCAATGGCAAGAAGTATTTTGGGAAGAGAACCTAATAAATTTATTCCAGGAAAAGGTAATGATTTTTTAACTTTAGCTAAGAGGGGTTACACGGAGAGGCAAATTCTTTCGATGATGAATAAGGAATCTCAATCAGTACCAAGACCCAGTAATAGTGGTATTTTTTCTCGTAATAAAGCGTTAGAAAGTTCTCTAAATGCTAAATATGTTGCTAAACCCACAGCTAAGACAACAGCTAAACCTGTAGCTAAAACTGTAGCAAAATCTAATCCAACTCCTACTACTAAGAAAATCCCTACAGTAGAAGAGGCTTTGGCAAATAGATATAACCAAGAAAAGAATATTGAAAAAGAGAAGGCAACTACTGTCAAAACAGAACAAGCTAATACCCAAGCATTATTGACTAGATTAAAGAATGAAGAAGCAGGTTTATATAAGCAATTACAAAATGAATTAAAGGCTCAAGAAGGTCTACCTGATGCTTATAAAAGAATATCTCAAGAAGAGAAAATCCCTGAATTACAAAGACAGTTACAAGAGGTTAGAGAACAAGCTTTTAATACCTCTGATTTATTAGATCGACTTGATGAGGATGTTACCTCTCGTGATAAAGGATTTATGGTAACTGATGCTCAACGTAGACGACAGATAGCAGCTGAAGGTGATTCTCTTCGTAACTCTCTAGCTCGTTTAGTTAGTGGTCAGGGGGTAGCTTCAGATCAACTATCAACAGCTAGTGGTAATCTTCAAAATCAATTAAATATGTTGGCAACTCAACAGAATAAGATGTTAGAACCGCTTAGAGGTCAAATATCTGCTTTTGCTCAAAGGGCTGCTCGTGAAATGACTGGGTTCACTTCAGACAAAGAAATGAGATTAGCAATGTTACAGGATAAAATAAATGCAGGTCGTCAACTATCTACTGATGAATATAATTTAGCTAATACTTTGGCAGCAGAAAAACGTGCCTATGATAAACAGCTAGGACTTAATGAGCAACAGTTTGGAATGGAGAAATCTTTAATTCAAAGCAACCTTGCGGCTGATTTAGAGAAAATAAAAGAAAGTGCGAAGTATAGTACTGGTAGTGGTGGAGAAGGTATTACCTTAAATTTGGGTGATTATGGTCAAACTACACAACCTACTGCTAATTATGATGATGCTTGGGCTAGAGTTTTAGCTGGTTTAACTACAACTAATCAACAAACAACAGGACAAAATACTACTCCATATACTCCTCAACCTGCTCTTTCACCTACAACTATTAGTAATTTTACATCTAAGAATAATTTAACAGGGAATACACCATTAAATGTAACTACTACACCAACTTCAAATACCTCAACCTTTATATCTAATTTAAGTAAAAGTCCATTAGATTTATTAAATTTCGGTAAATGATTATAAATAACTAAGGATCAACTATGGATGCTCAAAAAACCCAACAAATAATCAGTCTTGCTAAACAAGCTGGTATTCCTGATGACTATACTCAACGTAAACTAATGGAAATGATGGCTTCAGAACAGCAATCTGCTCCAACAATTAATACTCCTACACCAGAGAAACCTAACTGGTTACGCAGTCTAGTACAGACAGCTATTTCTCCATTTGTAAAGACAGCTAAATTAGTAGGTGAAGCTGGGTATGGATTAGGTTATAAACTATCTGGAGCTGAATCTCGTGGAGAATTATATAAATCACCATTTAATACTGAAGCAGAGATGCAACCTTTTGCTCGTCAGGAAGGTGAAACTAGCGATATTAACAGAATAGGTCGTGGTATGCTACAAGCGGGTAAAAACGCAGCAGGAGTGCTTAGCTATGCAGTACCAGGAGGAGGAGGGGCAGCTACAACTGCTGGAGGTAAGGTTTTAACAGCAGCAGGTAGAGGTGCTTTGTCGGGAGGTTTGTTTGGATTTGGTACCGAGAAATCACCTGATTTAGTTAGAAGTATTGAGTCTGCTGGAGTGGGAGCAATCGGGGGTGCAGCAACAGGGGGAGTAATTCAAGGTATCTCTAACATACTGGGAAAAGGTGGAAGTAAAGCTATTACTCAAGCAACAGCAGGACAGGCTGATGATAAAGCTTATTCTATGATGGGAAAAAATTTACATCTTGAAACTCCTAAAAGATCTAATGGATTTCAATTAAAAAAACAGGCAGAAATAGATATATCTAAGATTATTACGGGTGCAGGAGAAAAAGTTAGTAAAGAAGGGTATGGTAAAACTTATGAAAAACTATTAAAAGAATATATTGATTTAGTAGATAATAATCCTACCATAGTTGATCCTACTAAAATTAAAGAGAAATGGTTATCTTCTATTCCTAGTTATCTTAAAACTAGCAAAACCGCTTCAGTTTTAGATACCTTAGCAGAAGGAAGTTATTATTTAGATGATGTTTTAACTAAAAATCCAGATACTAAAACTCTTTCATTTTTAAATCATCAGCTTAATAGTAAATTAGGTGGTGTTTATAACAAGTTAGACAAAGCTAGAGATATTTTAGATAGCGAACAAATTATTAAAACATTAAGAGATACTTTTAATGGTGAATTGAGGGATCAAGTAGCTGGTGCTGGTCAATATCTTGATAATCTTAGTCTTTTAAATGAATGGGCTCCAGATGTAATGAAGGCTAAAGGGGCTAATTTATGGTTATCGTCAATAGGAGCTAGAGCTAATTTTGAAAAACCTGTTGCAGCTACTCGTCAAAAAATAGGTGAAAGTATGCTTAAAAAAGCAGGAGCTCCAGTAAAAACAACAACTCCTAATGTAATGGTACCTGAAATTCCAGCTTTAACTTTTGCTGATAAAGCAGCGGGAGCTATTGGTAATGTTACTGGTAAAGTAGGCTCAAAGCTACAAGGAGTCCCTAGCTATGTAGCTCCTCGTGTTGGAGCTATAGAAGCTCTTAAAGAGCCTGAATTGCAAACAGAGACAGTTGATCCTAATCAACAGGTTTATGATTTAATTTCTGGGTTAGTACCGCCTAGTACAGAACAATTTGGAACTACACCACAACTTACCCCACAAAAACTAGGTCTTATTCAGGCAATGGCAGCTCAACCTAAATATGCTAGTCAATTAAAAGATATCTATGAAATTATGTATGGATCATTAGAACAAAAAGAAGAAAAGCCTCTTTCAGTAAATGCAGCTAACTCAAAATCGGGATTGTCAGCGTTATCTAGTCTCAAAGAATTATATAATAAAAACCCTGATTTATTATATGAGAAATTAAATCCGATATATTTCTTAAAATCATCAGAAGGTAAACAATATCAAACATATGCAGACGAAATAAAAGATGTTTTACAACGTCTTAGAACTGGAGCTGCTATCTCAAATACAGAACATTCATTCTATGAAGGAAAATTACCACAACCATTTGATCCTGCTGAAGTTGTGGCTGGAAAATTAAAATTGTTTGAAGATTTATTTAGTACAATTTATAATCGGGATACGGGAACAAATTCTTTAACGGTTCCAAACACCCCATCAGAATTAAATTTGGAGATATAAATGAAAGATTTTATACAAAATATTAAAAACAAGATAAAAGAATATTTAAAAAAGAGAAAATACAAAAAGGTGCGTTGAGCGTGGTTGATGTATCAACCCTAAAAATACATTAAGCCCTACAATGGCTCTAAAAATAATGATAATTTTAAAAAGGATATTTATTACCTAGAGGAGGTGTAAATAAAATGCCTACAGTAAGAGATTACGAGGATGAAAAAGAATTAGTACAGATTGCTCGTGATCGTAAAAAAGAAAAAAGACAAAACATTGAAAAAAAAGATTATCGAGAAATTTTAAATAATAAAAAGGAGAAAAGAATGAATAATTTAAATCGCAGACAAATGCAAATGGAGGCAATGAGAAAAAGAGCAGTAGGTGATACTGATACAGGTAGTCGTCAAAAAGTGAATATGCCAGTACCAGGTGGAGATGATTTTGGTAGAAATTACACAATGACAAAAGGTAGAACGCCAAGAGGTAATGCTTATGGTCGCAGTAAAACACCAAGAGGAAATGCCTATGGTCGTAACTATGTGATGGCAAATGCTAAAAAACCAGGTGGTAGATATTATAATGAACCTACTCAACGTAAATTAGTGGCAGCAGGTGCTACAGGTTTTAATCCAGGTGGTAGATATTATAATGAACCTACTCAACGTAAATTAGTGGCAGCAGGTGCTACAGGTTTTAATCCAGGAAATAGATATTAATAAAAGATTAACAATTTAAGGGAAAAAATTATGAAATCAGAAATATCAGTAGTTTCATCTGCTGCAGAAAACGCGGCTATTGCCGCTAAGAATGCTTCGGATGCGGCTTCTAATGCTTCTCATAACGCGGCTATCGCCGCCAAAGCCGCCGCTGAATCAGCTACAGCGATTGCGGTTGTGGCTACTGATACCTCATGGATGAAGGGTACACTTGTGCGGGTAGAGGCGGCTCTAAATGAGATGAGTAAGTCTTTTGTGACTGCTATTCAGCACACAGAAGTATTAAAAAGAATTGAGGATCATGAGGATAGGCTTAATAGTTTGGAAACCGAAAAGACTAGAATAACAGTTCTATTGACAATAAGTGGTGCAATTTTGAGTACTTTAGTCGGTTTAATTGTTTATCATATTCTTCAATAAGGAGCTTATTATGCCAAGTATAGATATAAATTATTTTGCCAGTCAGTTTGATGGCGATACAATGTGGTACTATAAGGATGGAGTTAAGAAGTCGGGTACTTGTGTCGAGACTTGCCTTAAAATGATAGACAACTATCTAACAGGTAGACAAAACGCTATTATTAATATTGTTAAAAATGGGGATAATAACCCTAAAACTACTACTTTTGAGGGGGCGGTTAAATCCGCTAAGTGGCTTGGTTTTCCTCTATTCCAACACAAGCCAATCGCAATTTCACAGATCAAGGAATTTCTAGATTATGGTCATTTACTAATTGCCATTATTGATTATTCTAAAATGCCAATTAAGGGGATGAACTATAACGGGGTTCATGCTATTTTAATTACAGGCATTGATGATAATAATAACTCTATCCGTTATGCTGATCCTATTTATAGTGGGGCTAGTCGTGAAGAGGGTTGGATGAATAACAAGAAATGGATATCTTGGAAAAACCTTGATCCAGCGTGGAAAGTTACAGGTTATACTTGTTGGGAAGTGCAGAAATCTAAACCAGTTACTACTCCTACTCCACCTGTTCAAACTTGTGAACAGAAATTAAAACAGACTCAAACTGAACTTACTGCGTGGAGAAATAAATACGATAACTTAAAGAAAAAGATACAAGATATATTAAACAAATCCTAATATGCCTATCAAAGAGGAATTTAAAGAACTAGAACAACGAGTATCCGATCTGGAAACTAAAATTAAACAGTTGGAGAAAGTTAATGGACTTGTTAATCAATACCGTATTGAAGAAGCACAAAAGGCTTTAGAAGTTTCAGCAACAGCCTTAGTCAAAGCTAAACAAGACATTAAAAAAGAGTCGTTAACCTAGCCAAAGAGCTAGATAAATATATTCGCACGTTCACAAGTTAAGAAAGGAGAGTGTAAGGTGGTACTTCCAATGAGGTCAATCTCAATCGTGTGGGTTGGTACTTTTGAGGAGGTTGGCAGTGATTGCCAGACCGATGACAGGGTGACGTTTACCGCGTGTACGCTAGACGCTATCCATTTGCAGATCATTGAATACGTTGATTGTCAAAACCAGAAAGGAAGGGTGTTACTAGATAACCATATTGAAGCCATTTGCTAATGAAAGGAAGGTGTATTGTGGCTTACAGCTTGGAGCAGAAAAAGTGGTTTCACCATAGGGATCAAGATCGCTGTCAATTCCCGATATGGGATTCAAAACGCAGACAATGGCGAATTTGTGGAAGCACTGTTGAGCTTCAAGTTCACCATATTATTCCCCAGCGTTTTTCAATCGCAACTAGAGGTTGTACCCTTGATATCGCCACAAACGGTATTTTAATCTGTCTTGAATGTCATAAAAAAATCCACAAAGACTTAGCTCAAGCTTTTAACGCTTATCATGCGGATCAACATTCTTTTAGTAAAATGATTCACAGACGTGATGAGAGAATGAAGAGAGGTGAAATCTATTGGGATTCACAGTATGACTTAATGCTTCTACGCATTGCAGAGAAAAATACTTTTACCTTCAAGAGACGTGGTGGATACAAGTTCCCCAGAACGAAAGTACACCATCGAAAGTGAGGTGATCCATTTCTAGGAGAGAGGCAGACAGGCTTACAATATGCATACATTGAAACTCTGTCTCTCTTTTTATTACTAATAAATTATATATCTAACGAAAGAAGGTGAATTATTATGCCAGAATTAGAAGGTTATGTAATGGCGGCTTTTGTTTTAATTGGACTTGTGAACGGAATACAATTTGCTTTTGAACGTAATTGGAAGTCTTTTGTATTCTTTATGGTAGCAGTAATAGCAGGTACAGTCTTTGGTTATCTTAAGTGGTTTGGTCTACCAAGTTTAGAGATTGGATTCGCGGTTGGAATATCAAGTTCGGGAGTTTATAAAATTAGCCAAGTTCTAGGAAGTAAGTGATATAATGAAGGTGAGAGGTAGGTTGCTGGGCAGTTATCCTACCTCTTTCTTTGGAGAGGTAAGCCAATACTATGTATTCATAGTCAACTTGCCTCTTTTTTGTTTCCCTTTAGTTTCCCTTTAGTTTCCCGTTTTCTTGTATATCAAAATATTATTATTATGATATATGGTTTCGATATATAGTTAAACGTGATATAATATTAAACAACAAGTCTCAACAAGCCTTCCAGAAATGGTTGGCTTTTTGGGTTCTTGACATTTCTTTTTGTTTGTGCTAGTATGTAATTTGAATTAAATAAGGCTGTAAATATGCGACAAAAGATCCTTTTATTCGCTGGGTCTGTAACGGTTTGTCGCAGAACCTACAGCCCAGACCCAACGAACAGAGGGATTTTTTTATGGACATAATAAAAGTTTGTATTCCAGATTTTCACTACTCTCCCATTGCAGGAACTTCATTTAAAGATTATATAGATATTTCTTATAATAGATTGGTTAAAACATTCGGTAAACCAAATAAGGGAGAAGATAAAACAGATGCGGAATGGATTATTCTTACATCAGAAGGATGTATTACAATTTATAATTACAAAGATGGTAAAAATTATTTAGGAAACAAAGGGTTAAAAACTAAGGATATAACTGAATGGCATATTGGGGGAGAGATTGGTAGAAATGAAGAAAAAATAAAAAATATCGTCACAAAATTATTAAACCCAGACAACCGCTAATCATTTTTCAATGGTCGGCGGTTTTTTAATTAAACTATGAAAATACCTACAAAAATACAAGCATCGATAGTTGGATTTAACGGTCAAAAGACTTGTGATAGTACAAGTGTTAATACTTTCCTTAATAGTTATATCTTTCGTAAAGAAAAGTTAATCTCCAATCTAAAAACATATTCCCAAAAACATAATCTTAATGAAAAACAAACCGATAAATTAAGTTGGTGGGAAAATTCGTTAGCCTATATGAAAGAAAATTATTATTCCAAAGAAGTCCGAACTTTAATATTGAATTTAATGAAAAATAGTAAGATAGTTCCTTATAGAAAAGACGTATCTAAAAAGATATGTCCTTTGTGTAAGCAACTCTTACACACGACGGCGTTCAAACCTGAAGACCTGCGTACTGTGATATAGATATGGTAAGAGTATCAAGACCTAGACTTTTTCTAGGAAGCCACAAGAAGAGAAGAAACACTAAGGGTATCTACAAACCAGCATAGCAAACCATCATCACAGGGGTAGGGGAGAAAGGGAAGAGCCAGAGGCATTACATTTACGGGAATGGGGGAGGAATTATATGAGTATACAAATATACAAAAACGCTAGAAAGAGTATTCATATCAGCAAAAAGCATCACGAAAAATTGAAGATAAAATCGGCAAAAACAGGTAAAACAATTAAACAAATAATAAATGAAATACTAGAGGAGAACTTATGAAGAAGAAAGAATTACTAAAGTGGAAAGTTAATTTTTCATATAAATTTCACAAGTCGTTAGATAAATTACAAAAGAGAATTGATAATGTTTTTAAAGATAAATTAAAGGAGAACCTATGAATAGAGAAATTAAATTTCGAGCTTGGGATAAAGAAAATAAAACTATGATAGATATGCACGCAATGGAGTATTTTGCACACACTGAAACCCGTAACCAAGTTAGATTTGATTTAATGCAATACACAGGACTCCACGATAAAAACGGAAAAGAGATATATGAGGGGGATATTTTTAATGATAAATCAAGAGTAGTATGGGGATTTTGTGCTTGGGGTAGAGAACATAAAGATAATACAGCAGCTCCAAGTTTTTCCCAAATAGCAGATTATGAAGGAAGAATAAAACTTGAAGTAATTGGAAACATTTATGAAAACCCAGAACTGCTCAAGAAGGAGAACCTATGCTTTATTAGAATTATTAGTACAAAATATTAAAAAATGACTCTAACTAAAGAACAAATAAACAAAATAGAAAAAGACTTTAGAGAATGTAGGAAAATATCTCAAAAGTGGAGGGAAGAAGAAAAAGAAAGGTTGTCTAAATATCCTAAAGGTAGTGTAAGAGATTTTATTGAACATCACACTAATTCTTTTTCGCACATGAATAGGGATAGTATTGAAGTTAGACTTGATTTGGTAGAAAGTGCCTTAATTGATTTAATAAATGATATTTATGCTAACTAAAGAACAATTCTCCTACTTAGCTAAATTCAAACAATTACCCGCTCTTTGTCTAACAACATTAGAAAACTTAAATATTAACAACGAGAATATTATCAATATATTTATGGTTGTGGAAACAAAGAAAAAGAAAGAGTTAATCAAACAAGCTATCGATCAAGCCAGACCCGAATTACTAATGTTATTCTATCCAATTTATTTTGCAAGAAAAAAACCAAGATAATATACCTCTTGACATTGACATCAAGATATGATATAAAGGAATAGAATTAATAGTAATTACGAGGAGGATAAAAATGTCATACTTTTACGGTTGGGAAAGTGAGAACGAACATATTAGAAATTATGAGGATGATTTAAAGGATCAATATGAGAGAGATCAGTATGAGAGAGAACAATTAGAGAATCAGCAACCAGAATATTACATAAGACCTTACAAGGTATCTAAAATTAACGAAAGGATCAAAAATGAATAATGACTTCTTGCCGAAAGATTATAAAGAGAAAACGCCTCCTTCTAATTACACAAAATTAGAGGAAGGGGAAACAGTTTTACGAATACTTGATAAGCCAATTATGGGTTGGCAGGGTTGGGAGGATGGTGTTAATGACAAGCAAGAGAAAGTAAGTAAGCCAGTAAGAGTCAAAGATGATGACACTCAAGGTTTTCAGGTAGATAGTTTTGATGAAGAGGTGAGGGATGTTAAGTTTTTCTGGGCGATGCCTGTCTGGAATTATAACGAAAAGGTAGTGCAGATATGGGTAGTTACTCAAGCTAGTATTAGAAAAGCATTAGTAGCTTTAAGTAATAGTAAGGCGTGGGGAAATCCAATTGACTACGATATTTCAGTAACTAGAACTGGTAAAGAGAAGGAAACTAAGTATTCAGTAATGCCGACACCTAAAGAGGTAATTAGTCCTAAGATACAAGCTGATTATCTGGCTTTGAATATTGATTGGGAAGCGTGGTGGAAAAGTGAAGACCCTTTTAATAAAGATGAAGGAAAATCAGTAGACCTAGATAAAATATTGAAATAATAATTATTCTAACAAGTTAGAAGGTAATTATGGACTTTGAAACTTTCGAGCACAAAAAAGAGTTAAGGTTTGGAAGTATGATAACACTGCGTTCTTATCAAGTAGAAAGATGTATTAAGCAAAACAAGGGGATTAAAGTAAGGTATCACGATAAGATAATGACTTTAACCCCTTCCGATTTAAGTTTAAAAGCTCATAAGAATACCTTTAATCAATTTGTCGCACAATATACTAACAAAGATATTAAAAAAGGACAGAAGTATTACTTAGTGGATTATACTTTTGTAGATGATAAACAGCGAAAGCAGGAACCTGATCAGAAAACACTATTTTAATCTGCGGGTTGGTAAGAAGTCCCTGTAAGTGGGCGGGAATGAGAAGTCGACTATCGCTCCCTAACTTACTACCAACCCAGAGGTAAAAATATGTCAATACAATCTTATTGTAAAAAAGTAGGTTATGTGAAGTATATAGAAGGGTATTACATTCGCAAGTATGCTCAAGATGACTACCGAGTATTTCAAAAGACTCCAGAGGAAAACAAAAAGATAGCAGTATTTACAACATTAGAAAAAGCGGAAGATTTAATTAGATATATACTTAACAATTAGCTTTTCTTATGCAACGATTTCGTTGTTTACAGCGATCAGTCTCCACACCACGTTGCCATAAAGATAAGTGTAGTTAGCAGAAGGCAGATGACATCCTAAGTACTCGAGTTGCGGAAAGTTTGAAGCCTTCTCTCTCTACAAGCTGGTATGGGTTGAGTTTTGTTTCTCAAAGCACTGCTCTTGCTGACGCACACCAGCTTGTAGGGAATAATAATTAAAAAGGAGTTTATTATGAAAGATAAAAATAATACTGGTATAGATAATAGCGGGTACAGGAATAGCGGGGACAGGAATAGCGGGAACGGGAATAGTGGGGACAGGAATAGCGGGTACGGGAATAGTGGGTACGGGAATAGTGGGTACGGGAATAGTGGGGACTGGAATAGCGGGAACGGGAATAGCGGGAACAGGAATAGCGGGTACTGGAATAGTGGGTACGGGAATAGTGGGTACGGGAATAGCGGGTACAGGAATAGTGGGGACAGGAATAGCGGGTACTGGAATAGTGGGGACTGGAATAGCGGGTACAGGAATAGCGGGGACTGGAATAGCGGGAACTGGAATAGTGGGGACTGGAATAGCGGGTACAGGAATAGCGGGGACAGGAATAGCGGGAACTGGAATAGCGGGTACAGGAATAGTGGGGACAGGAATAGCGGGTACTGGAATAGTGGGGACTGGAATAGTGGGTACGGGAATTCAACCAATAGAGAAAGTGGTATATTTAATTCAGAAGAACCGACTATTAGAATGTTTAACAAGCCAACTAATAAAAAATGGGATGAAATAGATCATCCATCTTTTGATGAATATTATCTTACGAAGTGGGTTGAAGAAAAAGATATGACAGATAAGGAGAAAGAAGCTGATCCTGAGTTTCATGTTAGAGGTGGTTATTTAAAGACTTATACCTACAAAGAGGCTTGGTCTAATTTTTGGAAAGATACAAGTGAAGAAAATCGTCAAAAGTTTCTTAATCTTCCTAATTTTGATGCAACTATTTTCCTAGAGATAACAGGTATTGATAGTAAAGATAATAAAAAGAAACAACAGTTGATAGATAAAGCAGAAGAGCTAAAACAGAAAGCTGATGAGCTTTTAGAACAAGCTAATAAACTGTAGGAGAAATATATATGAATATCAAAGTTTATACTAAAAAAGAGAAACAAGGATTGCACTTTTAATCTTAGATAGGCGGTCTAATCCATGTAGGAAAGGTCGAAAATGTAAGCGGTTAAAATCCGCAATCCTATCTAAGACTTAAGAGTGTAATAAATAACAAGGAGAATTTATGAAGAAATATTTTCAATATGCCTGGTATTTAATTAAACATAAATGGTATGTAGGATTAGAATGTTGGCGAGAGGGTTTATATCAAAGAGCTTTTACTCATGATTTAAGTAAATTATTATTAAGTGAGTGGTTTTCTTATATGAATTATTTTTACGGGAAGACTCCATCTTATTATTCAGATTTTCATATTCCAGGAAGGAATCTTGCTTTTGATACTGCATGGTTAAAACATATTCATAGAAACGATCATCATTGGCAATATTGGATTTTAAGACAAGACGATGGAGAGAAAATTTCTCTTCCAATGCCAAATAAATGTCGAATTGAAATGGTGTGTGACTGGATTGGAGCTGGAAAGGCTCAAGGTCATTTATCTAAAAATGGTGATAGATATGGTGAAGTAAGGGAATGGTATAGAAAAAATAGTAATAAAATGCAATTAAATAGTGGAACTAGAAAATGGGTTGAAAACAAAATTGGTTTTTATTTGTAAGATTTTAGATAAACAAGAGAAGAACTTAACAAAATGACCAAACAAACAAGTTTTGAAGAGAGATTTGAAGAGAGATTTGATAAAAAGTTTAAACACAGTCAATTTATAGATTATTCAGCTATTAAGAATTTCTTCTGTTCAGAACTTCAAAAAGTAATAGGAAGGATAAATAATGCAGAGATTGAAGATCAGTCACATGATTTCGACTATAGTTATAATTATATAGATAAAGAGCTTGAAGATATTATAAAAGAATATGGATTAGTGGAGGAAAAATAATGTTTAAAGATAGTAAAGAAGGTCAAACACACTATTATGGGGATAATTGCGGTAATCCCGACCATAATACACCTACTCTTAACCGTATCAGTAAACAATTGATAAAGGAAGAAAAAGCTAACCACAAAAAACAAATTAAGCAATTTAAAAAGTGGTATATAGATAACCACAAAGAGATATTGCAGATACTAATTGTGTTCTTACTGGTATTGTTAGTCTTCCAAAGCTTCTACAACGCAATTATGACAAGACGGTTTTTAGAAATGTTTGAGAATTATAATAATATACACTATATAAGATGATTAATAAAGAAAAAGAACAAAAAGCGGTGGAGTTATTGAAAAAAGGAGAGATAAGTGAAATGGTTGCTTTTGCTTGTAACTTATCCTCTACAGAGATTTCTAAAATTAGGAAGAAGTATAAAATAAAAAGTTTACCCAAAAGGACTATCAGAATTTCGCAGAACAAGGATAAATAATTATGATTGATAAAGATAAAATGATTACAGCCACAAATATGCTTGATGAGTTACGGGGAATGATTGCCGCCCATAATATGATGTTTTTTGAAATTGGAAGGATACTCTGGGAGTTTCGGAAGAATGAAACGTATCTACTCTTAGGAGATGGGGGTTATGATACTTGGGGTACTTTTTTAGCGAATGGGGATATCGGAATTAAACAGTCAACGGCTTATGCGTATATATCTCTATATGAATTTTATATAATGAAACATGACTTTAAAGTAGAAGAAGTGGCTGATATGACTTGGGATAAGCTGAAAATGATTTTACCTCATGTTAGAAATAAGAATAAAAGAGAGATTAGGGAAGTTTTTGATAAAGCGAGAGTATTAAGTAGAAGTGATTTAGCAATCGAAACAGGATTAGCGGATAAAGAGGGTAAATTTTATGAGCGTTTCGTGAGAATTGTAATGTGTAAAGAATGTCATAATTGGAAATTACCAAAAGATGTAAAGGAGTGCCATTGTGGAAACACTAAAAACTAGAGGCGAAATGTTAAAAGCCTTAAAAGAAGCTGGGGAAAAATATCCTCATCTTAATATCGGATCGTCATATATGACTCTTATGGATTACGAAAGAAAAGGAGTTGTAGATAAACCTGTCAATTCAACTTTGATAGGAGATAGAGAGTGGAGATTTTATACGGATGAAGAGATTAAAGCAAATGTTAAAAAGATAGTTAATTATAAGATATTGTCAATGCCAACTATTAAGGAGTAAAATGTTTGATCTAATAGAAGAAGCGGAAAGAGAACATAGAATATATTGTAAATTTGTGGCAATTCCAAATTTACTAGATATGATTATTTATTCACCTTTAAAAAAACATTTTGGAAAAAGGAAAAACAATAAACTCAAATTAAAGAAGATAAAATGAAGCTCTATCAAAACGGACTTTATAAGGGTTATGAGATTAAGGAAATGAAAGAGTTTTTAAAACCTGGGATATTTAAATCGTTTGTGAAGTGGCGAATTAAAAAATATCGTAATGAACCTGATGAAGATGGCATAAAATATATAGGCAATAAAATGATAATTCTTAAAGAAGATTGGGAGGAGTTTCTAAATGAGCCTCTATCAAAAAGGTAAAAAAGGTAAACTTGATAAGATATTTTCGTTATATATTAGAACTCGTGATAAATGGGTATGTCAAAGATGTGGGAAACAACAGAAAGAGAAGTCAACAGGTTATCATTGTGCTCATATATTAGGTAGAACTAAACAATCAGTAAGGTGGAATGAGTTCAACGCTTTTGGGATGTGTTATGGTTGTCATCTATATATTGATACGCATCCTACCGAAAAGACAGTTTGGGCTATTGATAAGCTCGGAAAGCAAGAATATGATGAATTATGCAGTATTTCGATTCAAAACGTGAAATTTAGGGATTGGGAAGTTGAAGATTTAATTAAATATTATAAAGAAAAAATGGAGAAATTAAATGGAAAATGAAATTAAAAAAAGAGAGAAAGATTTAATTGAATTTATTGAAAATAAACTTCCTGAAGCTAAAAAAATGGTAGAAAGAGCTAATCAAGAAGGTGAAGTTGCAATTTTATTACATCAAGATGCTTTTGCTGCGGATTACCAAGATGGAGAATATTTATTATTAGGAATGTTTATTAAATATATTGGATTATCAGGTAAAACTATCACGATTATTGGTAAAAATAGAAATACTTTAAAGGAGAATTAAATGCACGAACCTGATGGAATCGAAAACTTAATAAATTTAATTGCCAATGTACTTCTTTGGGGTATTATTATTTGGGTTATATTATTAATCTTTTAAAAATGAAATTATTATTAAATAATAAAAAGTTTAATGGTAAGTACCAATTTATATATTTTTGTATTTTAGATATAAATGATTGGTTGGGTATGCCTATAACTTTTGTTATTGGAGAAGGTAATACTTTTATAAATTTTAGTATAAATAAGAGTAATTGGAATAAAAAATCGACAAAATATAAATTATTATCGTTTTTTAAAAAAGGTATTAAAAAAAATAATGAATAAGATTATAACTCCAGATGAATATAGAAGATTTGAAGAGAGAGATCGTAAAACTCCAAAAACGATTATAAGACTCCCTTGTGGACACGTTTCGTATCAAATTACAAAATATGAGGATAAATATATGATATGCCCTACCTGTCATAAAAAGTTTGTCTTAATGATGTCTAGGCTGTCAAAGCCCAAAGTGCAGCATATAATCTCTTGACAAAAACGGGGAAATATGGTATAGTATTTATGATTCCTTTATTGGAATTACTATTCTGCTGAAGACCTCTTAACTGGGGTCTTTTGTAGTTTTCTAACAAGTTAGAGTTTCCCCTTCTTAATTAAATCTGTCGATTTAGAAAGTCAGTTTCCGTATTTTTTTGCGTTTCATTGCTTTTTGTACATTCTAAACCATGTTTAAGGGGTACAACTAGCAATGTTACAACAACACTGCTAGTTTATCTATTTAAAATCATTCACTTAAGAAGATTTGAGCTAGAAATTGAATAATAATATTCATGTTTTACCTTTCTATAGGTTTAAATTAAGATTGAGACATAAAAAAACGGCTCTCAAGTCAATGAAAGCCGTTTAAATTGGTTAGCATTGAGAAGAGAGGTTAATTTATAATTCTATTAAGAGCGTGTTCTTGCACGTTTTCTGGTAAGTTTGAAAAGTTAATTTGTTTTCCGAGATGTTCTCCATAAAAGCAATCGTTCCACTGTGAAAAACCTTGTGGAGTATCACAATTATCCGATAACCCTAGGCATTCACAAGATTTTCCAAAATACCACGGTTCAGTTAAAATGGTATATCTGTCCTGTGTTTTTCCGCCGTTATCAAAGACGGCAAAGATATAATTTTTCATTACTTGCCTCCATTCAAATCAGTAAGTATATACTCGCCTGATTTTATCTTTTGTTCTGTTTCTTTCTTAGTTTCTCCTAGAAAGATATTGCGATATTTTCCCGTAGTTTTTGAATAATTCCAGTAATACTTATCTAATACAATTCCTTCAGGGGTTTTACCTGCGATTATAGAGTTATAGCTTTGGAAAAATGTTCCTATACTATTTAATCGAATGATAAACTGATTCGCAACAGTGTTACCATTTGAGCTTATCATGTTTTCTACTTTTGGTATTTGCATATTTTATCCTTTTGGATTTTCTTTTCTCAATGCAGTATTTAATTTTTAAAGTGCTTCAATTTTATTTATTTTCCACAATAGGGGCAGGTTTTGGTTTTTTTATCTTTAACTAATGAAATGTTCAAAACTTTTATTTTTGAGAGTTTAATTTTATCAATAGGAAATTCAGTGAAATGGGTTTCACCTTCTACGCATTTTATATTTTTTCTATCAATTCCATATTTTAAAAAATTATTCCAAAATATTTGATAAGCATTAGCAATTGTAATTTCTAATTCTGCTGGTTTTTCAATAGTAACAATATATTCAACTGGTCTAAATTCATAAAATCCCGAACTTATTTTGTTTTTAACTATAAATTTTGTTATCATTTTAATTCTTTCTATAAAATTATTCGTTTATCCTTGCCCTTCAAAAGCTGATAGAGCAAGGGAAGCGGACAATTAGATCATTTTGTTAAAATCTTGAATTGCTTGTTTTTTGGTTTTTCTTAAAATTGCTCTTCTCCCATCAAAAGCAACATATCCCGTTTGTCTAAAATTTCCATTGTAATAAAATCCATATAATGATTGTTGAGGAAAAGAACAATTTCCCTGTCTCCATTCTTCCGCTAATTCATTGCATTTTTTATCATATTCCATCATTTCCATTCTGTTATATTCTTTTACTTGCATTATTTTCATTTTAAATCCTTTCTGTTTTAAAAAATTAAAACTATTAAATATACAATTATAACTACACCAATTAAGAAGCTAACACCTTCAAGATATTCAAGATAGTTAATTTTTTTAACTTGGTAATGTTTTAGGTCGTTAAGCATTGTATATCTCCAAACCTTTAAAACTATCAACTAAACAAGCTAATTCAACAGTATCTAAATTTTCGAGATATTCAGGATCATAACCCTGACAATCAATTAGGAAATAAATGAGAGATGAGCGAGACATAATGTACCTTCCTTTATGTTTTAAATTACTATTAAGATAATACTAACACATATTGACGTCAATGTCAAGTACAATCCCTCAATTAAGATAATAATTAAAATATGCTATAATAGAAAACAAGGTTAAACTTTTAACTATGCCTAATATAACTACAAGGATAGATTGGTCAACAATAAGAAGAGAATACATTGCTAATCCCGATAAAACTCTAAGAGAGATATCAAAGAAGTATAATTTAAGTATAAGAACAATAGCTTTAAAATGCAGAAAAGAAGAATGGGTTAGGTTAAGAGGTGAAAGAACCAAGAAAGAACTCGAACAGATAAAGGTTAAATGGTTAGACAAGCTAGCAGATAGACAAGAAGAAGCAAACAACAGACATCTGACAATTTCTAAAATACTACAAGAGATAGGAGCAGATTATATACAGAGGAAGAAGTTCACGCCGCGTAATTACAGAGAAGCAAAAGAGACACTTAATGAAGGCGTGGCGTTGGAGAGGCAAGTGCTCAATATCGTCAATAACGATAAACAACAAGGCACAGTAGCTATTCAAATTAATTTTGGCTCTAAAGAAGTGGAAGAATACGCTAAATAGTATTGAGATAATCTCTAACACGTTAGAATAAAGGTCGCACAATCAATCATCTGCGACATTAAAGCCTATCTATAGCCCTAAACATATATCCCACTGGATAAAACATCATCAATTATTATAACGGCAATAATCAGAACCTGATTGCTAGTTTAAGTTGATAGAGGGGGCTAGTACCACGTTGCCAGTACTATAAAAAAATAAAGGGAGGTATAGCCCCCCTTGATAAAAAGTAGCTATTATGAATGTACTGACAATTCCCTTTACAATGTACTGACAATATGATAAAGTACTGACATGGAAGATAATAAAACGGACAATGTACTGACAATTAAAGAATATGGGATAAGAGAGATAAGTAGGGGGGCTACGAAGATATTGAGAGAGTTAGAGAAAGAGAAGGGGGTATTGATAACCAGGAATGATTGTCCTGTAGGGGTGTTATTTTTTATAGACGATAAGGTATTTAGTCTCGAAAAGATAAAACAAATAAGGGGGTTATATGAATGATATTGATAATATAATGGGTTTAAAGGTGGGAGCAAAGGTTGATGGGAAAAAGTGGGCAGGGAAGATAGGGGGAGTCAGGGTGAAGATAATTGATGGGGTTACGATCCCCGAGATGAAGGCGGAGAGGGTAAAGGCTAAATGGATTACAGAGAATTATGAGGAAAGGTACTGGGAGGAACTTGAGAGGTGGTGGGGGTTAATTCAGGGGGTAGATAGTGAGTTAGGGTTTATACCTAATTGGGTAAGGTCGTTATATGGTAGGGATAGTAAGGGGGAGTTGAATGATGAGAGGTTGAATAGGTTTGACATGAAGATTAGGAAGAGGATGGAGAAGGAGTTTAAGACGAGGTTAAAGACAGAGGAGGAGAAAGAGATTAGCAAGGCGGGTAATAAAGAGATTAGGGAGTATTTGAGTAATGGGGTCTATGGGGGGATAGCGAGTAAGGTGGGGGGGATAATAGGGAATATTAAGTATTATCGACAGAGGGATTAAGTATGAATAGGATGGTTTTCATTTTATTAGTTTTAATATTACTATTAACTCCGAGTGCTTTTCTAGTGTTGCCTAATGAGGACAATACAGTTTCCAAGCTAGAATCTTTAATTTATAAGGAAGAGGTTAGATATGATAATGAGAAGAGTGTACCTATTAGTTATGAGAAGGTATCAAGTTATGAGTATGAAGTGTTGGAGATAGATACTTACCAAAGTGAATTTTATGGATTATTTAATGAGTACCGAGATAGCTTGGGGTTACAGAGACTTGTTTCTGATGCTAGACTGGTTAGTTCTTCAAGTGTTAAGCTTAATGATATGATTGATAATAGCTACTGGAGTCATATAGACAGTAAAGGGCAACATTCTTGGGTTTTAATAGGGTATCAGGGTTTTCCTTGTCATTTAGAGACAGTTTCTTGTGGAGAGAATTTAGGGTTAGGAAAGTGGCAACCATCAAGGTTATTGCAAGCTTGGAAGGATAGTCCTTCACACAACGACTTACTTACAAATCCTTCTTATAGTAGAATGGGGTTGTCGTACAGGTGTGGGGTCAATCTCAATAAGAGGGTTAATGTTTGTCTTTTTGTGTTACATTTGGAGGGAGAATAAGATATGTTATTATTTATAATTGGTTATCTCTTTGGGCTCTTAAATATTTTGTTTTATTTATATGGAGTTAAGGATAAGGTAAAGCAGGAATTTAGGAAGAAGGAAGAGAAACGGAAAGAAGAGAAGATAATGAAGGATAATAGTGAGAGAAGTGGTGGGGTAAAGATGAAGAGTGCTGAAGTGTTAAATGAGGAAAAGAGTATTTATAAAGGTGAGATAGATCGAACCAGAGAGTTAATCAAAGAATTATGAATAACCATCCTAAATGTAAAAAGTGTAATAAGTATTTAACTTCTTTTCATAAAGATAGGAAATGGGAGGTAATTCATTGTAGTGATGGGTCTCACGCTTATCAAATGAAAGATAGTTTTTTTAGAAAGGTGATGAAGTTAATTTATGGAATACAAAGATATTAATGATCGGTTAAAGATAGGGGGTCGGATTGTCTGCCCTAGATGTTTAAAAGGTGAGGCAGTCATTGACAGCCAATATGGAGTGTTGCCTTGTTTAGAATGTAAGCGTAAAAGTGAGGAGTATTGGGACAGTCATCCTAAAGGAGTGGGGAAAGTAACGCCAATGCGATCATCGCATCGAATTGATGTAGAGAAGGATCAACGACAGCACGGAGCTGATTTTATCCAACCACATAGTTATAATCGGATGAGTCGGAAATTGGAATTGAATCCTGATTTTATTAAATTGTATCCTGATAAGGTAAAAGAGTACGCGGAAGAAAAAGATTTAAAAGGTAGTCCTAAACTTTATAGTTTTATAGAAAATCAAAAGAGCCAGGAAAAGAGGTTAAAGCAGGGGTTACAAAGAGTAAAAGAGAGGATGATTGAGCATTCGGGAGATATTGGTAAGGGAGTATCAAAAACAATTCAAAATCTAAATGGATAAATTAATTAATGTTAGTATTGTTGCCAATGAAAAGCAGAAACGGTTTTTCAAGAGCCGTAATAAGTTTATTCTTTATGGTGGAAGTAAGGGGGGAGGCAAGAGTTGGGCGATACGGACTAAGCAAATCTTAAGACGGTTAAAGTATCCAAATTCTAAAGGTTTATTATTAAGACGAACATTTCCAGAATTACAAGAAAATCATATTTTTAAAATCCAAGAGGAGTGGAAAGGGTTAGATTGGAACTCTAAGGATAGTCGGTTTATGTTTCCGAATGGGAGCTATTTGAAGTTGGGTTCAGCTCAGTTCGAGGTAGATATTTTGAAGTATCAGGGATCAGAGTTTGATGATATTGGTATTGATGAATGTACTAATTTCACTAAATACCAATTTGATATTTTAAGAAGCTGTTTAAGAACTACAAATCCTAAGATTAAAACCCAGATTTATCTAGGTGGTAATCCTGGAGGGGTAGGTCATGGTTGGGTTAAAAGTGAGTTTATTACTCACGCATATCCAGATCACGAGTTTATTCCTGCTAAGGTTTACGATAACTATACTCTAATGAAAGCTGATCCTACCTACCTAGAGGAATTGAAGAAGTTGCCGACTGATCTTAGAAAAGCGTTTTTAGAAGGAGATTGGGATGTATTTTCAGGTCAGGTATTTACGGAATGGAGACCTGATAAACACGTTGTTAAACATTTTGAATATCCTTTAGAATTGTGTAAAAAAACGATTGGGTTTGATTGGGGCTTTAATGCTCCAGGTTGTGCAATTTGGTTGGCTCATACTCCAGATATGCGGATTTATGCTTATCGGGAACTTTATCAGAGTGGTAAGAATCCTGAAGAGTGGGCGAAGCAGATAATGTCGTACATTAAAAATGAGCCGATTGAGAGTATTATTTTACCTCACGATTGTTTTGCAACAGTACAGGGTCATATAGCTATTGCTGATGTTTTTAGAGAGAATGGAATTACTAGAATCCAAAGAGGTAAAACCCTTTCTCATAATGCTAGACTAAATCGACTGGCAATTATGCATCAGTATTTATCTGAAGCTCCTGATGGTCGACCATACTTACAAGTACATGAGAGTTGTAGAAATTTAATTGAAACACTCCCAGAGTTAGTTTATAATAGTCCTAGTTCTGGTAAACCTAGTGAGGATGTGGATAGTTCTGGTAGTGATCATTGCTATGACGCCATTTCTGTAGCTTTATTAGAAAAAGTAATGTTAAATACAGGGGGAGGAATTAAGCCTGTATTCCCTCAAAAGGGAAACTTCTTTGAAGTTGATACTCATGGTGATATAATCACGCCAGATTTTTGGAAACAATTTACAAAAGATAATAAACATCGAAGCTGGAAGTATATAAATTAAAAACTTAGTGGTATAATTATGGATGTACCTTATCCTTTAACAGGAGAACAACCCAAGATTAGTATTTGGTTAGATGACAAACGAGATAATGTTTTAAAAAAGTTCCATTGTCCTATCTGTGGGAAGGTGGTTTTTGAATATTATAATAGTATTAAGATTATTGTTACTGGAGAGATGGAGAAGGCGGGAAAATCACCAAAAGTAATTCAATGTCATGGTTCAATCCAGGTTTATAAAAACGGCTATCTTGTAAATACTAAATGCAAGGCAAAATTTTGGGTTGAATGATTGGAGGAATAAACTATGGACATTTTAAATTCTAAAGATACTATTGAAATTCCTGAACAAAAAGGAGAAGAGGTAGTTGTTGAAACTAATCCTTTTGACTTAGAACAGGATGAAAAAGAACTTGCTGATCTTATCGATAGAAAAATCTCTGATTCCCAAATATTCTATGAAAATACTTTAAAGTTAAAAACTAGACGTGAGCGTAATAAGAAATACTGGCTTGGTAAACAAATAGACAATGATAAACTTCATTCTTGGACTGAAGGTTATGTTGATAATTTAATCTATCAAAATCTTGAAACTAGAATTTCTCTAGCGGTAAACAAAATCCCTGATATTATTGTAACGGCTACTAATAATGAACTTGAAAAGATTGAAAATGCTAAGAATTTAACGAAGGCTTTAAAAATTAAATTACATCGTGATATGAGTCGTAGAGTAATTAAGCGTGGGATTCGTGATAATCATCTTTCTTTTGTGGGAGTAGTTAAGTGTTGGTGGGATGATTCGGTTGAGAATGGTGATTATACTTTTGAAAATATTAATCCGAATAATATTATATTTGATCATACAGCTACTTATCCTGAAGATGGATTTACAGCAGATCGAATGGAATATATTTGTGAATATAAAGAAGAACCTCTATCTTTAATTTTATCAAAATTT
>Ga0208957_1000356_pt1 | contig 39798 bp, 34 predicted proteins | sample RifOxyA1_FD_184029 | JGI IMG/M metagenome (GOLD analysis project Ga0208957, IMG submission 184029) | Groundwater microbial communities from Rifle, Colorado - Rifle Oxygen_injection A1 (SPAdes) | ecosystem: Environmental > Aquatic > Deep subsurface > Groundwater | place: Rifle, Colorado, United... | reverse complement strand
TAAATCTTTTTGTAGCTCCAGCGCCAATCTCAAATTATGTTTAAGTTGTGAGCTTCGACGGCTATCAGAAATGTCACGAATCTGATTTACCTCCATAACACCCCGATTATATGCTTCCATTTGCTCAATAAATGCCGGATCGCGAGTAATTGAGCTTAACATTTTATCAAGTACTGTTTGTTCCTCTTTTTTTGAGTTATAAAAATTTCTGCCCAAATTGAAATATGATTCGTAGTTACGTCCCATTCGACCCAGCATATTCTCTAATTGCTTAGAAACATTTTGGTATTGCTCGTAGTATTCTGAAACTACTTTAGACACATCATCATAAAGACATAAATGTAAATACGACATAGCTTTCAAAATATCTATTTCTGGATTAAAGATATAATCAAAAACTGGAGCTTTATAGGTTACTAATTTGCCAAGTGATCTATTATAATCCTCCAAGTAGAAACTATTCCAGGCTTCTTCAAACAAAATTTCCGGCCATACAAAAGATTCTTTTTCTAGATCCAGATAAGTCAAGCTGGCTTTTTTATGATTTTTCGCCCCAAACTGGGCCCTGGGAATACCAACAACGCAATTATCCTTATTAATATTCAATTGGCGAATTCGACTTGGCACATTGGTTCGCTTCAAATGCATTTTCGAAACTCTAATACACTCTGAATACACATCCACACTGGACTCGTGCTGACCTTGAATGGTCATGATACTACCTTCTAAAAAAAGCGCAAAAGGTTTTACTGGATGAAGTAGTGGAATTCTACTGCGTAATTTATTAAGCGCATCTGCATACCTTTCTTTTCTAAAATATTTTTTTGCTAAAATATATCTGACAATTGGAGCATCTGATCGTTCTAATATATTTTCAGGCAACACTTCAAATTGCCTGACACCTGAATTAGTAATTATGGTATCGATCAAAAGTTCTGACTGGCTATTAGCATTGACATTTCCTTCCGCCAAATATTCTTTTATATAAGGTATCGAAGTGAAATACAAGTTTCTGTCTGCCAGCGCTTTGGCGTTATTCAACAGACCAGAACTTCCATACGTCTGTGAACTAAGAACCAAACTGATAATTAATAAATATCTTCTGAACATCCTGTCCATCCTTCATTAAATATTAAACCCCAATGAGACAACAAAATCATAATTTGAATACCACGACTTATCACTTGGGGTTGAATTTTGAATTGGCTTTTGAGCTTGATAATGCTGTACCGTTAAATCAGTACGAATATTCCAACTCTCGGTAAGGTAAAACTTGAAAGCCAGGTCCCAGAGAATACATCCATGGGTTTCCTTGGTTAAAACAAATGGTGTAATTCCACTAAGCTCATCACGATTATTAGTTTCATCCAATTTAGAATAACCGAGACCTAGTATCCAATCCAGATAAAGTACCTGATTGAAGGTATTAAATTTTGCATAAAAAGGTGACCATAAAATCATTCCGCCGACATATCCGTCCACCATTCTACTGAAAGGATATGAGCCCCCCCCTCCCACCTGATGTCTAACCGCAGCAGCTGTATCATTTTCTTTAGAGCTAGTTTTAGTGTAGAGCACTTCAAAACCCCAGTCCTCCGTAAAAAAATAGCCCGCTCTGCCTTGCAATCCAGCACCATCAACAAATGCGCCAGAAACCAGATGTGCATAACCTGCATTAAAATGGAACTTTCCCGCCTTTCTAAATTTCCGGTTTTGTAGAACATAGACTTCCTTGTCTGGATCTAACCAAGAAAATTTATAAATTGATTCCTCGCTAGCATAGACGGAAAAATCAAAAGATGTGTTAATTAAAAAAGTGATAAAAAATAAAATAATTAACCTTGAAATCATAAAAAGCATCCTGCCTTTGAAGTAAGTTAATAGATCAATATTAGATACATACTATTATTCTAACATAAGGCCTAAGGGGTGCAAGAAGTAGAACATAAATTATTAAACTTGCAATAATTACAGTGCCGTGCATTTATCCTGTTTAAATTGCTCAACTTTACCCACTGATCAAAAAGGTATGCTTCTATTTCGCTAAAATTCATTTCAAATTCGATCAATTCCCTTTCATCCACGTAAGCAATAACCAAACATGCAATTTGATCGTTGGTAGCCCGGTTTAAATTATACATGGCCATAGCGTATGAAATTACTTGGCAACGGTAAGCTTCCTCATTATCCGCTTTTCTAGGTCCGGTTTTAAAATCCCATATGGAAAATTTTGCCGTTTCCGTACTTTTAAAAATCTGGAGGTCAATCACCCCAGACAACATATAACCAAAAAGTGAAAACTTGATCGGTTCCTCAGAAATATAAATATTTTGAGGATATTTGGTCTTTATCATATCTAAGCTCCACTCAATAGCATGAATTTCATTTGAGCTTAAATCATTATGAACATTTTCCAGTATAAAATTATTATTAATTGCTTGCGAGATAAATGCATGAATTTTTGATCCTCTTTTAGCGCTTGAAATAATTCCAAGCTCATCGTTAACTTCTATATCTTTTTCAATTAATTCAGCCTTATTTGGTTCAAAATCTAAATCTGACTCATCTAACTTACAAATATTTTGCAAATAAAATTTTCTAGGACAAGAAGCAATTGATGAAAAACGCGTAACAGATAATTCCGAGATCAAACCTAACCCGACTTTTTCTTTTTTGCATATTTCTTTTTTTACAACCCCCATAGGATCTCGCATGTAAAATGCCGGCGGCAATACCTTAGAATTTTGCAGATGTCTCTCATTAACAAAAATATTTTCATGCATTTGTATAAAATTAAAAGAATTAAAGCGATCACATAATTCACTTTCAAAATTTCTTAGTCCTTGGATCCAACTGCTTTTTGACTTGATAAAATCATTACCATCAATTGACAAAGACACCCAATTTATACTTTTAATGGCTCGGGTGAAAGCAACGTAAAACAATCTTTTTGATTCACTAAATTCGATTTTTTCATTTAACAATCTTTCATAAATTTTATTGGGGGATAGATATGGCGTTTCTTGTTCATTAGTACTTTTCCATTTGATACTCCCTGGGATTTTACCGACAAATGAATGATCCACCACTATTTTACCGTTGGTATGTATACCCGCTAAAATAATATGATCAAACTCCAACCCCTTGGAGGAGTGCCCTGTCATAATCTGAACATTGCCAGAGCTCTCGCCGGTTTGGAAGACCATAGTGAATTTTTCGGCTTCCTTATCTTCCAAAATCAAACACAATTTTTCCAAATCATTACCAGCTTCTCGCGTTGCACTTTCGATATTTTTAAAATTATTTTTGTAATTGGAATTGGCAATTCCTAAATCAAACAACACCTTTTTAAAAGCATCAACAGCACACATCAAACCAAGATTTTGGATAAAGCTTTGAGCAAGTTCATTCGCATCAAACGCAATAACTATATTTAAATGTTTGAGATAACATTCAAGCACTAATTTAAAATATGCTTCTATCGTACCATAGCTACCAGTAACTCTTTGCTCATTAGCTACTTTCACAAACAGCGTGAACAAACCATAAATAATATCATTGTCCTGGGATATTTTCATTTGAGCACTGTGCCCAATATTTACGTCCACTAATTTGGAAATTAAGTATTTCGAAGGAGATAGTTTTTTGTACAAAACACATATCTTATCCTCGGGGTATGCGAGCTTTAGATGCAATATCCGCTCAAGTATATATTGAGCCTCAACGATATTGGATAAATGTTCATCAGAGATCAATTCATTATCGTCAGTTTTTTTGATTTCCACATTAGATATATTCACAAAGCCAGAATCACTTAAATTGCCAGGTGGAATGACTTGATCAAAAAAAGATACAGCTGTGTCGTCTACCCCAGCAAATTCTTTATTTTTTTTAAACAGGTAGGCAAACAAAGTATTGTTAAAATTAATTATTTCCGCTTTAGAGCGATAATTATTTTTTAATTTTAAATTTGACGAAACTTGGCGAGAACAATCAGTAAACACTTGAAGCTCTCCACCGCGGAAACCATAAATAGCCTGCTTGGGGTCTCCTACTGCAAACAATCTAGCAAAATTTTTCTGAATTATACTTTCAACTATCGAAAATTGAATTCTTGAGGTATCTTGAAATTCATCAATAATAAAATATTTATACCGATTACTTACTTGTTTCAAATTTTCCTCATTCAAAAGACCTTTATAAACATAGTATTCCAAATCCGCAAAAGTTCTTTGGTTATCAAAATCATAACACTTACTTACATAGTCAAAGCTATCCTTGATATAACTTAGCCACTTCACAAAGTGATTATCAGCTTGAGAAAAATAAGCAATAAAATCTTCATAATTTTTCTTCAAAAAATCACGGTAACATTTTAGTTTCTTACACCACAAAACTACCTCATCACTTGATTGCTGGACCGTTGGCATTTTCACATAGTACTGATCAAAAAAATCATTTGTTTTTTTGATAGTATCTAGGGAAAAATCAAATTTTTTTATTTCATCGAAAATTTTTATTAATTTATACCAGGTAGTATTCTCTTTTTTTATATAAGCACTGAGATTAAATGAATGGTTTTGTATGTCCATCACACCAAGCAACTTCAAACACTCAGTCAAATAATTTTTAATAACCAACGAAGAGGGATCTTCATAATCAATTTCTTCCCAAGCAATTCTAAGCTCCGGAGACTTGAATATATTACACAGCACCTGCTCAATATCAAATCTATGCCAAACAATCACTTTAGCTATGTCATCAGGTTTATCAATTAAATTTTCTACCCATTTATTAAAATATTTTTTTATTTTGCATTCCAATTCATAATCACCAATGATATTAAATTCACCCGAAGTCTCTGCAATCATGCCTGACCTGAGCAATTTATGACAAAATCCATGTATTGTGGTTATCAATATTGATTCAGCAGCTACTTTAAACGAATTGATAAATTTCTGATTTAAACCCAACTGTTCATGCTCACTTATCAATTTATTGACCTTTACTTCTAGCTCACCTGCAGCTTTATTTGTAAAGGTCATCAAAACTATTCCAGAAAACTCGTTTCTAATTTTTTTTTCCAAATCAGATGGACTACATCCTTGATTTGATCCTAAAAATTGTTCAACCAGATATTTGATGTGTTCCACCAGCACAAAAGTTTTTCCCGCACCAGCTCCGGCACTAAGCAATACTCCGCCATGATGTTTTATGGCCAGTTCTTGCTCATTATTTGGCACTTTTATGGTCATCTATTCTCCTCTGGCACAGATGTTTTTTACAACACACCATTCACAATCTTTCGATGATCGAGGACTAGCTAAATAATTTTTTTCATTAGCTAATTTTTTTAATTCTGCAGTTTCTTTTTGCTTATAATTCATAATCCATGCATCAAAATGAAAATTTTTATTATCAGCGGTTTTAGGTTTAACCAGATTTTCCTCCACTAAAACGTCCATGGCCTCGCTTTGAAAAGAAAAAAACATGGATTCAGTAATATCTGCCAAACATAAATAACCAGCAAAAATAACAGTTTCACGATCCGCTAAATGAGTAAGATAATAAGGCAGCTGGATTTTAACAAATTGTTTGATTTCACCAAGTGATGGAACACTACTTTTTGACCTCTTGAAGTCTATTAAAAAAATACCCTTTTCGGTGTAACCAATTACATCAATTCGTCCAGTAAAAATAGTTTTATCGTCTTCTTGACGTATACTCTTTTCAAAAACATATTGGGTAACGTTGAACTTTTCTTTTAACGATTTCAAAACGAAAATGCCATTTTTCGAAAAGGTTATAATTTCATTAAGCGATTGCTCAAAATCAAATGGACTCAAAATAATTGCAGCCTTGCCCAGCTCCACTTCTAGAAACTCTTGACAATAATCTACATGATCAGCCTCACTCCAAAGTACAGAATCACTCAACCAATATTGCACAATTGCATGCTGAAGATTACCTAAAAAAGCAGGCGTTATTTGAGAAGTATATGTTGAATTATCTCTGATTTTTTTAATAACTTGAAAGTAATATTTTCTAGGACAATCCAACCAGAGCTGAAATCCTGTTGGAGAAATAACAATTTTATCCCGAGCTTGATTTTCTACGTAACCGTTTAAATAATCTGTGATTTGTTTAATTTTGTTTTCATCCTTATTAAAACTGATTTTCTCAAGGAAAAATCCCTCAAGAATTTCTCTCCAGGCTACATTTCTATCTGACAAACCAGATTCTATTAATAAAACTACATTTTGAGACATTAATAACTCTTGCAAATAATATTTATAAAAAGAAAAATCAAAAGCAGCTCTTTTAATAGGACCGATAGTACTCAAAAAACTGAAAAGATTTTCATCATAAAAAGTTTCATCTTTTTTCAAGTCAGCATAATCAGAACTGATACACAGAATTTTTTTTCTATCCTCAGCAAAACCAACCAGCGATTCAAGCCCGAAAGCTCTGAAATCAGAGGTCTGTTTCAATAGAGGTAAATAATAAGTTCTAGGGAGACCCAGCTCTAAGTATTTTTCAATTATCTTTAGATCAAACAACAAAAGGTTTTCGTTCATATCTGATAAATTACGCCAATTTTCTAAAGATTTTTTGTAACTCAAAAGAATTTTAATCGCGTTGAAATCCCGATTGTTAGTAGCCACTTTCAACTTTTGCTCTATTTGATTTTGTAAAAATAATTTCAAATCTTCGGCATGCAATGCTTGTTCATTGTCTTGCCACAACTCTATAATTAAATCCGACACATTTTTCAACGAATTTGTAAAAATATTATTGGGGACCTTAAAGGAAAGCTGGTTAATAGGAATCTCCATTAATTGATCAAAGGTTGGCTTCTTTTGTGCCAAGTAAATATCTGCTGCCGTAAGATGGTCAGCTTTTAATAAAGTACTCATGGCTTCGCATAATTTTCCGGGGGAAAATTCAATAACCCGCACTACCGGATGATTAGTTTTGATTTTCACGTCCTCAGCAGGATGAAGCCATTTTATCCAATCTGATGCAACAGCATTTTTATATACTTCCGCCGGGAATGGTATATAAACATCACGCCTAAGGGACATAGATTTAATCAAATCAATTTGCAAAGATGTAAGATGGTTAAAACCCCAAAAAACCAATGTCTCATTTCTATCTTGCCTTAAATTGCTTTCAGGTCGTCTCAATATTTCACTTAATAAATAGTAAGCCTGGTGCTCGTCAATCAAACCAAGTTGATCCATTAATAGCCAAAAGTAACTTATAGCCTCCTGATAGTTTTGATTCACATCACTTAAAACTTCTGAAACTAAGTCCTTATTTACGGTAAAACTTCGAAGCTCTGTAAAAAGATTAAAGGCCAGATTAAAAGTTTGATAAGGTAAATGAATCCATTTTTTTTTCCAAGCCACGGCCAAAGTTAGCATTAAGTCGGATTTAGTAATGATTTGATTAAAAAAGTCTTTTCCAAACTCATGGGCAAGTTCATTAGATATAAACCTGGAAATTGTATCCACGACTAGTCTTTTATTTCCATTACCGTAGGTATTTTGGTATATATCTGAAAGAATTGGGTTTGGACATATCACCCTAACTAGTAATTTATCATCCCGAATAAACTTCAAATTATCCAATTCATGCAAATGTTCATAGAGTATTACTCTTAGCATGAGTTTTGCCTGCTCCTTAGAATCATTGTTTACGTCAACCGGTTATAGCAAGGGAAATTGTCTCTTCACCATTTGACTTTTTAAAAGTCTTTCTAAAATCTCTGACTCTTTATAAATTCCGCAAAAGTTTTCGGCACCGGCCCCTTTAGCCAAGACTGGAGACATAAGAAGGGATGATTTATAACCTAGATTATCCCCCTTTTTTTCAAAACCGGCCCACTCAGTACCAGCCTTTGGAAAATCAACTCCTATACTTTCTGACGATGTAATGAGTAATAACATTTCACTGTCACTTTTTTGTATCTCTAAAAATTTAGTAATAATTTGTTCCAACTCATTTAAAGTTGTTCTTGCTTTTTGAATTTCCCGCTTTTTTAAAGCATTCAAATAAGTAAAATCTCTCACAATAAATAGATATCTTCCTCTTTCAATTTTAAACCGACTTAAAATCGATTCCAAATTACCTTCTAGGCTGGCAAAGCAACTACCTTTTTGACAAGTGCGATCATAGTATATTTTATTTTTATCAAAAAATTCCCGGTCTTGAAAATGGAACAAGGTTTGGTTTGAAGATTTTGCCGGTGCCATTCTAAAAAAGATCGCTTGATCTAAAAAAATACTAGCCTTATCTTTACACGTCAACGTGTAGTCTAATGATTCATTATCTTGTGTACCACTTTCCAAGATTCCCGTTTTATATCCTAGTGTAGCCAAATAATTCCAGATAGGACTATGGTCAAAATCATTACAGGTTTTAGTGATATTTTCTTTACCTACCATTTGAGCCAATAACCCGCTCGCAGCGCTAGGTCTTAAATCATAAAGATTATATCCCCAAATTTTTCCCAGGCAGGAAAAATTTTCAAAGGCTGTCTGTTTATCAGCCAATGATGATTTAAAGCGAAGGATTGATATATGATCCTCGTTAAGCCCGGGTACCTGGAACCAAATAATCCGTTTGGGAGATACTCCATATTTATGATCAATCAAATTCAAAGTTTCCTGTCTTGCACAAGAAAAAAGAAAAAAACATACAATAGATATTATCAAACTATAGCTTGGCATTTTTTAACACCTTTTGGTTGAAGATTTCTAGCATAACAAAAACAGATAAAGTAAACACCATGTCGGAAAGTAGAGATGGTAAATCGTACAAAACGATACTGTATCCTATTCTGCTCAAAAAAAATGTTATGGTTAAAATAGAAAATATTAATCCTGACCATCCCACAATAGACTTTTTGAAATTTTTGTAAATTAATGCAAGTAAAAATAGAACGTAAATCAAAAATAAGAGGTTTGTAGGCAATTGGCCATAATAATTATTTATAGCTATTCCGCTTAGCATTCCCACCAACGGTAGTTTATAAAGCAATCTTTTTTGCACGCGGGCATTTTTATGATCAGAATTTTGGTAGTCAATTATTTTTTGAATAAGCAAATTATAAAACAACATATAAGCCAGACCAAGCAAGGACACCTCAACGGTTTTTAGCTGAAAAATATTTGAAAAAATATCTTCAAAATAAGACAATTTCACAATCAAAAAAAGAAATGCAATAAATATTAAAAGGATTCTTTCAATTAAAAATCTATTAGAGCGAAGGTATTGCCTCTCTCGCCACGACGCACAACCAAGAAATAAAATACTGTATGTTATAATTATCCAATCCAGCATTTGGAAACTCCTCACCCATAAGCCTAATATCAGCAATTAGCCTATCCTATCAAAAAACATCAGTATATACTATGCAAATATGATTCATCTATCTCTTTCAATATTAGTCAACTTGCTTTTTCTGCTCTTTAGCGGAAGTAGTTCATATGCTGCTACAAACACGGTGGAACACACCCCGGGTTTATTAGAATCATTAGAAAAATTAATCGAAATTAACCAGGACATTTACAAAAAATTACTACAAAAAGCCAATGTCAATATTTTAAAGTATGATGACTTAAAAAAAATTGAAACTAAGAACTTATCGATACATCCAGATTTTCTTAACATCATTATTTTCAACTCTGATGAAAAATATTTAAGTTTGATAGAAGGTGAACAAGCTGAATGCCTCCTCTATTCACTTATGGAAAACCGTTTGCTAAATGTAGCTGGTAGTATTGTCTCACAAGTTATTCTGAACATTAAAAAAAATGATAAATTAATAATTGGTGTCTCTCCGCTGGATGATTTTTTAAAATATATTCAAGAAAAACAATGCTATGCTTTCAAACAAATATCTTCAATTTTTGGACCTGAACAATTTCTACAAACTTTAAAACAAACCCCAAAACCGATTCCTTCTACAAAGAGTCAATGTCAAAAAATTATGCAAGATTGGAAAAAAAATTTTCACTTACCTTATTTTTGTAAAATGATAGAGACAATCAAGACTGGAGAATCTTTGGATCAGAGGATCAAAGGCAATCCATCAACCTATAATCAATTAAATTCTCAACAAAATTTAATTCTCAATGAAGCTAGTTCTTACAAAAGAAATCTTTCTGTTTTAGATAAGTCTTATTTTAAAAATGTTTGTGAAAACATTGATAATCCTGAAAAATTTTGCAGTATTTATCTTTCCGAAAATATATGGGATCAGGTTATCAGAGGAGAAAAACCAGATTACCTCATGAAATATAAATGTCGAGACTTATTAAATAAGAAAACAATTACTCCGAAAGATTACCCACTTTGCAAGGAAATAATGGAAACTTCACCAGAAACTTGTACCAAGGCTGGAATGCTTCAATTCCCTTCTCTATATCCCAAACCAAATTGTCATGAAATTGCTAGGGCCTATAAAAATTCTCATTTAAATATTGATTACCAAGACTGCCCCGGCAAAGTTGATTTCGAAAGTGTCATAAATGTCTCCAGGAAATTAAGTCATTTGTTTCCCTCTACGCGCCACTCTACTCCTGAATCTTGCGAATTTGAAACCTATCAAGCATTTGCCGAAACGGTTATAAATGAAGAAGATGAAGACATCGTTTGGCCACTCCAATTTTGCTTCAAAAACCTTGCCTCGTCGGTAGAGGAATGCTTTGAATTTATTCCAGGACACCACCCTGACCATCCCAAAACAGAAGAAAAAGTTTTAGCGTTGATACTTAGCAAAATCAAAGGGGCTTCTAGCAGCGAAGTATGTAAAAAAGTCAGTACTGAAATTTATAACCCACTACTGCTTGAATATAAAAATGGATGCTATATTGTTATTGATTCAAAAAAATGTAATGGTATAAACTGCCAACCGATAATCTATTACAAAGGAAAAGAGATCACTGATATTAAATATTTATCTGATATTTCTTTTGAATATTTTCCCATCAATTATCTCAAGGAAAAGCATTCCGTAAACAATATTTTAAAAAAGAATTTTCCTATTTTAATTAATCGAATTTACGACTTGAACATATTAAAAAATTATTTTAAAGAAAATCCTACTGGAATTATTTATGGAATAGGATGCGTACAAGACATTTTACCACAATTTTTCAAAACCAAGGCACTTCATGATTGTTCACCGATACCTTTTATTATTGACGGATATGACAAAAACCAGGAAAACATTCTCCTTTCAATCAGAACTTCTATTGACGATCTTCACTCACCTCGGTTAATTGACTGGAACTTTATCTTCAATGCTGTTTCTAACTTTAAAGAACTTCAACCAATGGATACATGGACGCTATATGGTTTTAGAAAAAAATAATGTATTGCGCTTCTTTTTCGTGATTTGTTTTTTAACATCTTCGATAGTTAGTGCTAACTCTAAACTTCCAGTGATAAAAACTAAGCAAGATATTGCCAATATTAGATATATTTCAAGTGATGGTAAATATACTTACTACCAAAGAAGAACTGGTGAATTATATTTTTCTACAAATTACGAGGTAAAAGAAGTTATCAAAGGAATTGAATATAGTCATTATTTAGTAATAGGGTCAGAGTTTAGAAAAAAGTTAATTATATCTAGTTGGAACAATTTTCAAAAATTTTTAAGTATACGTGAACCAGCGGAGCTATTTGTTGTTGATTATGGCTCACATATAAGTCAAAAAATCGGTTATGGTCTTTCTCCCAAACTACATTTAAATGATGAATGGCTCTCGTATTATAACCCCAAGAAAAAATCAATTATCTTTCAAAATCTAATCCATCGTGAGGTAACTCTAAATATCAATCTCTCAAATACCATCAACCACTACCATATCCCTGAAGTTGTTATGCCCAACAAGACTACAATCATTTACACTGATATTGATAAAAACGGCAATCAACTGGTAAGTTCCTTTAACCTTCCTGATCAAAAATTTACACTTTTATATAAACCTCAAACCCATCTAGCAAAGATTGAATTATGTTTTTCAAATGACAATTTGATCATTGCTGAATTTGGTATAGATACTCTTAATGAACACTCATCTATCAAAAAACTGGCAAGCACTCAACTTGATAACTATTCACAAGCAGTTAATATTTACGAATCAAAATTATCTGCCACGTGGACAAACAAATCTACTTTTCTAAAAAAATTAAAAAAAATACCACGATCAGTAATTATGAAATAGCTTCTTTGAATCCCAATTCAAAGGAATTAAAAGTAATTAGCGATTTAAAATATGCTCCGCAAGCTTTCCCTATGGAGGATAAAATTATTATTCCCCACCGCGGAGAATTTCTTTTGCTTGTTGGAAAAAATATTGAATACAATGATCATATTTTTGGCGGTAAAAAATGAAAATATTTCTGATCATACTTTTTTTTATATCGCTTACTATGTTTACGCTATTTGCTGCTGATACTTTTTATCGCCCCAATCAAGATTTTCCCTTAGAATTCATTTATCTTATAAATTCAATGCAAGAAAAGCGCGCCACGCCCGCCGAAACTTTGATCTTTAAGCAACAAATTAAATCATTTGATAACCTTGCCACTAGCCTTGAAGTACAAAAAAATCATTTGTTTATTAAATCGGAAATCTACAAGGTTTTATTCAAATTACGCCCCAAAAGAGAAATAAGTAAGGATAGTTACCAAGAAAACTTACTATCGTTGGTTAAAAATAAACTTACAGAAGATTCTAAAAATAATCTATCCGCTTTTACCGTTTGGTTTTTAGAAGCATTGATAACTGATATTTCCACACTTTTTTCATCAGAGCTTTTCAAACCCATCCAAATAATGGTCAATACTAATCAACCGCTTAAAAATGATAAAGAGAGAAACTATAAAAAGAAGTTAGATTTATGTCTGGCTTGGATTGAATTGTATTTAAACTTAAATGCCGAAGAATTTGAAGTTGAACTTTTTACTGTTATGAGCAAAATTACAGAACGCATATATCAATATGGTAATTTGTATCTTCAATTAACAAACTCCAGTACTTCTTCATTAACTAATGATCTGGTTCATTTTAATTTATCAGAAAAACAACCTGATAAAAAAGGTATTGCTTATATTAATTACCTCCTTGATCTTGAAAATATGGGTCTGGATAAAGATCGCCCTAAGGAACCAAAGTTAGAATGGCTTCCCAGCGATGAACCCTCTAACGCTAATATCCCCGTTCCTAAAGAAAATAATCAGAAAAAATCCCCTAATGAAACAGAACCTGTTCCAATTAACGATTGGCCAATTGATATTGAATAAATGATATGCTATGCATAAGTAATAAATTTAGGATGTAATTATGGCACTAACAAAGCAACCCTACAAAGGTACTAGAGATTTTTTTCCCAGTTTAGAACGACAAAGACAATTTATTTTTAAGCAAATGAGAAAAACGGCAGAACTATTTGGTTATGAACCTTACGATGGTCCACTGCTTGAGGAAGTAGAATTATATAAAGCCAAGTCAGGTGAAGAACTTATCAACGAACAAATCTACTCCTTTACTGACCGGGGAAATCGCTTTGTAGCCATCAGACCGGAAATGACCCCAACGCTAGCACGCATGATTGCTCAAATTCACCGAGAAACCACCAAACCGATTAGATTTTATGCAATCCCCAACCTTATGCGCTACGAAAAACCTCAAAAAGGACGACTACGCGAACATTGGCAATTTAATGTTGATATTTTTGGGGCCCCCAAGAGACAGGGGGAATTTGAAATTTTACAAGTAGCCGTTGCTTTAATGGAAAACTTTGGTGCAGACAATACCATGTTCGAAATCCTAATTAATGACCGATCTATTGTAGAAATCATTTTCAAAAAAATCATGAAACTTGATAATGATATCACCTATAAACTCTACAAAGTCATAGATAAAAGTAAAAAGGTGAACAAGGAAGCTCTCACAGAAATGGTGGATAAATTAAATCTCTCTTCCAATAATAAAAGCATATTTTATGAATATCTATCTCTTAAATCATTTTCCGAAGCTTCAAAGCTTTTAAACAAACACGGCGAAGAACTGGCCAGTGATTTTTCTGATTTTCTAAATTTAGTCGAAAATTCTAATTTAAAAAATTATTTAACTTACGATCCTGCCATAGTACGAGGTCTTGATTATTATACCGGTATTGTTTTTGAAATTTTTGACAAGCATCCTGAAAACCGCCGGGCTATCTGCGGTGGAGGATCTTATGCTGATCTACTTAAAATATTTGATGAACCCTCCGTTCCAGGCGTTGGTTTTGGGCTTGGAGATGTAACCCTTACCGATTTTTTAACTACCCATAAATTAATGAAAAATTTCGATATTCCCTCTAATGATTTACTTTTAACTATTCAAGACGATCGTGCCTTACTATCCAGCATCAACCTCGCAGAAAAACTACGAGATAAGCAACTTAAAGTTGTCAATCACTATGAAACCATAAAATTTAACAAGGTCTTTCCTCTTGCGGAAAAAAAGGGGGTAAACTTTGTGGCTTTCATTGGGGAAAATGAATTAAACAATAAAACTGTCCAGCTAAAAAACATGAAAGATAAAACTCAACATACACTTCCCCTTGATAACATTGATGAAATAATAAAGGTGATAAATGGAAACTCAAACCGTTCATGAACTACCCAAAAATCTAGATCCCAAAAGTATTGAAACCAAATGGTATCCTAAGTGGGAAACCGAAAAATATTTTACTCCCAAAGCGGGTAAAACGGGTAAATCTTATTGCGTAATCATGCCTCCACCCAACGTAACTGGAATGTTACATGCAGGACATGCTTTGGACTTAACTGTTCAAGACGTAATTATCCGATTCAAAAGAATGAAAGGTTTCAAAACTCTTTATCTTCCCGGTATGGATCATGCCGGTATTGCCACTCAAGCTAAAGTTGAAGAGCTTATCTATAAGACCGAAAAGAAAACCAAGCATGATCTTGGAAGAGAAGAATTTGTCCAAAGAACCTGGAAGTGGAAAGAAGAATATGGCGGTGTCATTGCCAAACAATCAAAATATCTAGGTCTTAGTTGTGATTGGGATTATTTTATTTTTACTATGGACGAAGAATCCAATGAAGCAGTCAGAAAAGCATTTTGCGATTTATATAACGAAGGACTTATTTACCAATCTGACTACATTATTAATTGGGATCCTGAACTTCAATCAGCAATTTCAGATGCGGAAGTTGATCATAAAGAAATTAAAGGTGCCTTCTACCATATTCTCTATCCCGTTAAAGATAGTAATATTAAACTCGAAATCGCCACAACCAGACCTGAAACTATGTTTGGTGATACTGCGGTAGCGGTTAATCCCAATGATGAACGCTTCAAGCATTTGATTGGAAAAAAAGTGATTCTTCCGCTGGCTAACAAAGAAATTCCCATCATTGCCGACGAACATGTCGACATTGAAATGGGGACAGGTTGTTTAAAAGTAACCCCTGGGCATGACTTCAATGATTTTGAAATCGGCAAAAGACATAATCTTGATATGGTAAATATTTTAAATAAGGATGGCACACTAAATGAACATGGACTTGAATGGAAGGGACTTAAATGTACCAAGGCTAGACCAAAAGTTATAGATCGTTTAGAACAACTAGGTCTTTTTGTTAAAAAAATTGAACACACTCACCAAGTAGGTCATAGCCAAAGATCTGATGCAATGGTTGAACCAATGGTCAGCAAGCAGTGGTTTCTAAATGTTCAGGCAATGTCTAAAGTTGCGATGAATTTTGTTGAAAAAGATGAGACAAGATTTTATCCCAAAGGCTGGGAAAACACTTTTTTTGCTTGGCTTCGAGAACCCAAAAATTGGTGTATCTCTAGACAGCTCTGGTGGGGACATCAAATACCAGTCTTTTATTGTAACAAATGTAATCATCGCTGGGCCTCTCAAGATAAAGAAAAAACCTGTCCCAAGTGTAAGAGTAATAATATTTATCAAGATCCTGATGTACTAGACACTTGGTTTTCGTCAGGGCTTTGGCCTATTACCACACTAGGATGGCCTAATGTTACTCGTATGAAAGAAAGAAAATTCGACGAATTTTTTCCTACTTCAACGCTGGTTACTGGTTTTGATATTATCTTTTTCTGGGTTGCTCGAATGATGATGATGGTACCTAAATTTACGGGAAAGCATCCCTTTGAAAAAATATATATTCATGCAATCGTCACCGATAAACTTGGCAGAAAAATGAGTAAATCCCTTGGGAATGGAATTGACCCTATTGAAATGATTGATACCTACGGTGCCGATGCACTCAGATTCGCAATGGCCTCTGGTTCAGGATATAACCGAAATCTAAACCTAGACCCCGAAAGAATTGAAGGTTGTCGCAATTTTATGAATAAAATTTGGAATGCTTTCCGTTTCATTCATCCTTTTTTACATAACGCTACCTCTGATATCCCTGCTCTAAACAAGCTAGATTCTCATGAAAAATGGATTATTTCTGAACTTAACGAAGTAACCCAGAAAATGAATGATTCCATGGAAGAATTTCGTTTCGACGATGCTAGCAGCGCTATCTATCAATTTGTATATGACAAATTTTGTTCATGGTTTATTGAGCTGTCTAAAAGTATTCTTTATGGCACAGATGAGGCAAAAAAAACTCAACGTGCCACGCTTTTAAAATATTGTTTTAGAAAAATCTGCGCCCTTCTTCATCCAATAACTCCATTTGTCACTGAGGAGTTTTGGGCATATTTGAAAAGGGACAACGAAGATTTATTAATTATTCAAGATTATCCTGAATATGAGAAGTCCTTATCGTTTTTGAGTGAACAAGAAAACATGAACAAGTTAATTGAGATCATCACATCAATTAGAAACATCAGAATTTCTTTAAATGTAAAACCCAAGGATATGATCAAGGTTAACCTTTTTTCTGATGATGATCATATCATTCATTATTTTAAAGAAAATGAAATTTGCTTTGCAGATCTGGCTAAAGTTGAAACTATTACTTACGGTAAAAAAACTGATAAAAAGCCTACGAAAGCAATTATGAATGCCACCACTCATACCGAAATTTTCGTTCCACTCGAAGGAGTGATTGATCTGGCTGCTCACATATCAAAGCTTGAAAAAGAACTGGATAAAACCAAAAAAGAATATGACCAAAATAATAATAAGCTTAAGAATCCAAACTTTGTAGATCATGCTCCAGAGGATGTTTTAAATAAAGTAAAAGAAAAAGCTACCGCTCTTAAGGAAAAAATCGATTCCCTAGAGGAAAATTTAAAGGTATTTAAATAATGTTTGGTCTTACCAAACAACATTTAATTGGTTTTTTAATTGCATTAATCTACTGGCCTTACTCTTTAACTTTTCGTTACAAGCTTCATGTTCCGTCTAATTACAATGTTAATGAAAATAAACTTTTTGCCTTTTGGCATCAAGATGATTTGGTTTATATTCCATTTTTCAAATATAGTCGCTACATCATAATGGTTTCTCTCTCCAAAGATGGAAGAATGCTGGCTGCTGCTCTTAAATTTTTTGGATATGAAATAATCTCCGGGTCATCATCCAGGGGTGGAATTTCAGCACTTATTCAAGCCATAAAAAAAGTCAGACAAGGTAGTAATTTTGCCATGGCGGTGGATGGGCCAAGAGGACCTATTTTCAAAGTCAAAGAAGGTATAATCCTAATGTCACAAAAAACCAGGAAACCCATATATCCAGCACGTGCTTTCCCTCATAAATTTTATACTTTTAATAAGGCTTGGAATAAACCAAGACTTCCTTATCCCTTCTCAAAAATAGATATTGTTTTTGGGGAACCAGGATTTTATGATCAAGCAAAGCTAGAAGAAGTTTTGAATTCACTTAAAATTCCGGCATGAAAACTTACCGTATTTTTCATTTAACTGATTAATCTTCTTTAAGTAGCTGCTCCCTATATTCCTCGGCTTCTTTAATACTATTTAGATGTTTTTGTAATGAACTAGGCACATTATTGTTAGCGGGTGAAGACTTTGGTTGAGGTACTTCTTCTTTTTTATTCAACTGTAATGATTTCTCATTCATTTTTTCCAAAATCTGAGCATCCTTTTCTTTGATATAACTTAACAATCCCAACGGATCTTCCATACCAAGTAAACTCACTATCTCCATATAAGTTTGCAAGATGATCATCTCATCATTATCAGTAATCTCCAGATGAAGATGAGTAAGCAGCATAGACTTGCTTTTATCAATCATAACAACTTTGGGGACATATAAAAGTTTCTTTTCTATTTCCCAAACTATGCCATCTCTAATGGGCCCCGCACAAATCGAGCTTGTTAAAATTAAAAATATAATAGAAAATATGATCTTCATCCCAACATCCTTGCATATAGCTGCCACGTAACTACAATCAAACCTAATGGGTAAATTACAAAGTAAAACCCTACTTTAAATAGCCCAATGATTCCGGACGGGATAATGGTTACTAAAATTCTTCCCCTAGAATCCCCCACCATTAACTCGTTGTAAGCAAGTTTGATCTCCACCAGATAAAATAAAAACATGCTTAAAACAAAAAAGTAGATAAAATTAAGCGGTAATAAATCTCTAAAAAATAAAATAGCAAATAAAATAATTTTAATAAATACAAACAAGAACATATGTTTGTAATACTTGTTTGCCGTTACGCTTCGAGTACACGCAAATAGTACAGCCATAATCAAATAAAAAATTACTGTATATAGTAGGAAGTCAAATACTGTATAACCCAGAAACATTAAAAATAATTTTCCTGAAATCAAACAGGAGAAGATGCTTGAATCAATACAGCCACCTACCGATTGATATAAGGGTTTCATTAGAAACAATGAATTTAAAAAAAATAGCAGGACAAAAAAAATGGTAAAAAGAATTAAATTATTCCGCATAGCTTGCTCTTTGATGACATTAATTATTTTAAATTATATCTGTATTATAAATATTCATCCATCTAGGATTATTTTGACTAACTTGACTATATTAATATGTTATTTACGCTTCCAAGTCTGTGCACTTAAGCATGTTTGGAGGATATGATTAATCTTTTGGGAGCACTTTTATTGAGAAGAACTAGAAGATATTCTCTCTTATGGGAAGGAAGTTGGGTAGCTACGATATGATCAAAGCCTCTATCGCGGGCCCAATTTATATTGTCTCGAATATACTCAACATGATCTAAATTTACAATTTTCACCGTAATCAGTATTCCTTTCAAAAATCTAAAATCTTTACTTATTCGGAAGACTTCGGCGAGAGATTGTTTAGGATTTAAATTCAGATCTACACTAACCCATTCTATATCACTCGGAATTTCTTCTGGTTTTATATGCTGGACCGGTTTTTTTATATGAGTGAATTTTTTATTTGAAAGACACAGCGGACTCATTTCAGCCGGATCAATTCCCCAAACCAAAGCTTTATTATTCAAGAGAAAATAACTGGCTCCCCCAGGGGCACTACCAAGTTCCAACCATTTTTGATTTTCCGTTATAGAAATATTGAAAAGGTGTTGCGCCTCTGCCAGTTTTAAATAAGCTCTGGAGGGGGAATTGTCTGGTAGTAATATTTTAGGATCAGAATTTGGGAAAGTTGCGCATCTTTGATTTTTGGAATGAACACCAATCCAAAACTCGTCGGGTTTAACTTGAACTACATCGTAATATAATTCATTTTCCAGGTTAACATTATTAAACTTGTCAAAATGTTCATACACTTCTTTATCTTGTGCTTCTTCATCAAGAAGTGAGAAATAATGCAAATTAAAGTTAGTGAAACTTAGAATATTTATTTCTTGAGATAACAGCTGCTGTTTCGAAACCTTTTTAATACTTTTAGCCCATCTGGTAGTGAATACCGGCTCTATTTCATTTAACAAAATATCTTTGGTGGTTTTATATGTTAAAAATCTACCTGTCGAATATCCCGGATTTAAATACGAATATCCAATTTTCATTTCATATTTAAGTAGGTCTAAATTACCCTCGTTACAACAGAAAAATATAAACTCGCCATTGTTGATTTTTATAGTCATCTATTACCGTCTTCGTTTTTTTTCCCACACTATAGTAGTATTTAATACATTGCCTTTTTTATGGCCTAAGATTAATATGGGCCATCAACTAAATATAATACCACAGATGAATACATCGAATGTAGTAGATTCAACTCTGAAAAGAAATATGCGTTACAGTATGTTAGATGCATTTTTCTTTGCCATGATGTCAGGTGCAGGGGAAGGATATTTTGTAGCTTTTGCTCTGGAACTTGGAATAGCCCCCCTTAAAGCTGGTCTATTAGGAACTTTGCCACTTTTTTTTGGTGGAACTTTTCAATTATTTTTCCCCAAAATATTAGAAAAACTCTCTAGCTATAATCGTTTCACCTATCTTGCATGTAGCGTACAAGCTTTGACATTTCTTCCCCTGGTGGCTTTTGCTTTTTTAAAATTTAGCAATTTTTATCTGCTTTTGGCCCTTAATTCTATCTATTGGATTATGGCCTATGGACTTAATCAATCTTGGAACGCCATGATTAGTGGCTTGATTCCTCCTGATATGAGACTCAGCTTTTTTTCTAAGAGAAGTATGCTTATTTATGTTGGCATGTTTATTGGTGTCATCACCTCCGGAATTGCTCTGGAGTATAGTCGGATACGGCATATCTCAATTTATTGCTTTGGTATTGTGTTTCTCTTTTGTATGTTGTTTCGACTGGTTTCTGCTTTCTTCTTAAAAAAACATTCACTAGTCGTGATGGAGGATAAGGAAAAAAATATTTTTAAAAAGAATATTTTTGAAAAATTTAAGAATCGTACTCCAAAAGGGATGGGGAACATACTTCTTTTCGTTTTCTTCTTTAGAATTGCTATTTACTTTTCTGCTCCTTTTTTTATTCCGTTTATGATTAAGGAATTAAAGCTAAGCTATTTTGCGTTTATGGGAATTATATCCGCCTCCATCATCGGCAAAATAATTATTGCTAAAAGTCTTAACCGTATTGCCATTAAATATAATCTTAACCGAATTTTTTTCATATCTTGTGTATGTATATGTTTCATACCACTAGGATGGGTTTTCTTAAGCAAAAGTACACTTTACCTGATTATCCTCGAAATCTTTTCAGGAATGTTTTGGGGGGGATTTGAATACTCCATCTTTATAATGATCATCAACGAAATTCCAAGAAATTTTCAGGCTAGATATATGAGCATCTATAATTTTATTATAGCTATTGCAATTATTACTGGATCTTTGTTTGGTGGTTATATTTTCAGCCACATAAATTTTTTATATGGACCATATAGTTTAATATTTAGCCTATCTACCATAGGTCGTCTCATGTCGCTTTTATTCTATCCCAAAATTTTCGACCGCATTCACATACCAAAACGTCATATTTTCACCAAACCACTTAGCATCAGACCAGGACAGGGTACGGTGGATCGTCCCATTATTTTTAAAAAAAATTAAATCATTCAATCGTTTTTTTTGTAACAGAATAATTCTTTCCTACTAAGTATTGAGTAAACATAAATAGTGTTACAATAAAAATATTAAATTATTTTTGGGGGAAAAATGGGAATCAAAAATTTAATTAATATTGGAAATCGTTTCGGACTAGGAAAGAAAATAATCATAGGACTAGTTATTTTACTTGTTTTAAGTATCACCTCAACCCTACTTAACATGAACAGACTTAATCAGCTAACCAATGTTTCTAATATCCTTATAAAAAAAGATTTTCCCGTTCTCCTTACACTGGTAGAGATTCAATCTCTTCGTATGAACATTCGCGTTGCCGAAAGAACTCTGGTCAATGGAAAAATTGCCTGGGACGAACGAGTTGCCCAATATAAAATAATCGCTACCGCTTGGGAAAATTTAAACAAAACGCAAAAAAAATTGGATAAATTTATTGAAAACCCCGCGCAAAAACAACACTGGCAAGACTATATGACTTTAGCCCAAGCATACACGTCTATCTATGATAATTTTATTAAGCTGTGTAGGAAGAGAGATGATTATTTTGCCGCTGGCTACTCTGCTATGGATATTGAAGTCATCGATACAGAAGCCGAGATGGTCAGTATTATAATGAATGCTAGACAGAACATATCATCCTCCGATAACATTATTCAAAATCTTATCAATCTCGCAAATAATAACGTCAACAAGGCTGAGAAAGAAAAAGAGCATATTGATTTTCAAAGCAAGTTTGAGTCAATTATAGTCGCTGGATTAATTTCAATAATTTCCCTTGCTTTGATTTTTTTATTCCATTTTATTATAAAAAATATCACTCATAAACTCATTACCGGAGTTAATTCAATTACAGAAGGGGCCCAAAATATTGCCTCAGGAAACCAGGATCTATCTACTCGGACGCAAAGCCAAGCATCCTCGCTGGAAGAAACCGCCTCAACCATTGAAGAAATTACTTCCACTGTAAAACAATCTTCCGACAATGCACAAAAAGCAGAAAAACTGACTAACGAAACCGTAACTCTAGCAAGTGAAGGTTCACAAATATCCAAAGAAGTCAGTAATGCCATAAGTGAAATTTCGCAAAGTAGTCAAAAAATATTCAAAATCGTTCATTTGGTTGAAGAAATCGCCTTCCAAACTAATATATTGGCAATCAATGCTGCCATTGAAGCTGCGAAAGCTGGTGTACATGGAAAAGGATTTGCGGTAGTTGCTATTGAAGTTCGTGACCTTGCTCAAAGAACTTCTAATGCCACCAAGGAAATCAAAGAACTTGTCAACACGAGTATTGAAAAAGTAGAAAATGGTGAAAAGCTAGTTAAGTTCAATGATGATAAATTGCAAATGATTTCTACTAGTATTACAAATGTTACCAATATAGTTGGGGAAATTTTCGCTGCTTCTAAAGAGCAGTACACAGCTATTGAACAAATTAATAGCGCCATTTCACAACTTGACAGTATTACACAACAAAACTCCACATTAGTAGATGAGGTAGCATCCTCAAGTAATACTATGGCAAATGATGTTCAATCGATCAGTCAAAATATCAAAAACACTTTCTGGGGGACAAGCACTTAATGTCCATACTGTATATAAACTGCTTTATGTTTGGTAAAAAAATCAATCCCGACCGTACCAGCTTCTGGCAAACCGGCACCGGACATCTTAACTCCCCCAAAAGGTAGCATGGGCTCCTTATAAGCAGATGGCATATTCACGTGAGTAAGACCAACTTTAGTCTCTTGGATAAATCTCATGGCTTTAGAAAAATCGTTAGTAAAAATTGACGAGGCTAGGCCATATTTTACATTATTAGCGATGGTAAGTGCTTCCCCAAAATTATCCACCGAGAGTACACATAGTACGGGCCCAAATATTTCTTCACTGGCAATTTTCATTTTTTCCGTAACATTAGTAAAAAGTGTTGGAGCTACAAAACAACCTTTTTTATAGTCTGCATCGATTAATTGATTACCCCCACAACATAACGAAGCTCCCTCTTGTATTCCAATATCAATATAACTTTTAATTATTTCAAGTTGTTTAGTCCCACAAACCGGGCCCATTTCCGTTTCTTTATTTGCGCCATTTCCAATTTTTAATTTTAGCACTTTTAATTTTAAAATTTCCACCAACTCACTGGCTACTTCATTTTCCACAATAACTCTGCTAGTAGAAGTGCACCACTGCCCGCTACAAGCAAATGCCCCCAGCATAATAGCATTACTAGCTTCTTCTAGATCAGCATCCTTTAATACAATAACTGGATTTTTTCCACCAAGCTCAAGCTGCGTGGGAATTAAATTTCGTGCAGCATTTTTTTGAATACTTAACCCAACTTCAGTTGACCCCGTAAAAGAAATTCCATTCACTTTAAAACTACCGGTTAAAATCTCCCCAATCAAACTTCCACTACCCAGTATAAGATTAACTACGCCTCTTGGAATTTGCACTTTATCAAATAATTCAATAAATTTTACGGCGGTAAGGGAAGTAAGACTAGCAGGCTTTAAAATAACAGTATTTCCGGCCATTAAAGCTGGAATCATTTTTCTACAAGCAACGTTCAAGGGAAAATTCCAAGGTGTAATAATGGCGACCACACCTAGCGGAACCTTGATAGTCATTGCCATAGTTAATTTTTTATTCGTTTGAATGGTGGTACCGTAAAGCCTCTGTCCTTGATGTATTTGAAATTCCATCTCATTAATTGCTGAATCAATTTCCACCAGTGATTCTTTTAGGGTTTTACCATTTTCCAAAGTAATCACTTTAGAAAATGAATCCCTTTCTTTTTTTAATAAATCCAACACCCCCTTCAAATAATTAGCTCTCTCCAACGCACTTAAAGTGCTCCAGGACAAAAATGCACTATTAGCAGAATCGATTGCCATTTCAACGTCTTCTTTATTTGAAGATGTAAAAAAACCGACGACCTCATTTAAATCAGCTGGGTTTCTTTCCTCAAAGGTTTCATTTTTAGTAGAATTTTGCCATACACCTGAAACATAATTTTTCCATGATTCCATACTTGCTATCCTTAATCTAAATTGGTTGGAGGATTAAAATTTTCTTTAATTGATCTAGGACTAATCCATCTAAGCAGATTTAACTTACTTCCCGCCTTATCATTAGTTCCGCTGAGTCTGGCCCCACCAAAAGGTTGCTGACCTACAATGGCTCCAGTTGGCTTATCGTTAATATAGAAATTACCAGCTGTATCTACCAGTTCACTTGTTAAGTAATTAATTGTCTTTCTATCTTGGGCAAAAATTGCTCCCGTTAAAGCATAAGGGCTGGTATTTTTTAAAACATCCAAGGTTTCTTTAAATTTATGATCAGGATAAACATAAACACTTAATACCGGCGCAAAGATTTCTTCTTGCATCGTTTTATAGAGAGGATCATCCGTAACAATTATAGTTGGGGAAATAAAATAACCTACTTCATCTGAGTGATCCCCTCCATAAATTATTCTTGCTTGGGTAGATTTTTTAACCTCTTCAATATATCGAACTGTATTGTTATAAGCTTTCTGGTCTATTACGGCTCCCATATAAACATCAAAATCTTTTACATCTCCCAGTTTAAGTTTTTCCAATCTTGCTAACATATTATTTATCAGTTGCCTCCAAATAGATTCCGGTATATAGGCCCTACTCACTGCCGAACACTTTTGTCCTTGATACTCAAATGCACCTTTAATCAAGGCTACTGTTAATGCGTCTATATCTGCATCAGCGCAAGCAAGTACATAATCTTTTCCTCCAGTTTCTCCGACAAGACGTGGGTAAGTTTTATAAAGATTGTTAACTAAATTATTTCCAACAGTTTTCCAGATATTATTGAAAGTATTGGTCGACCCGGTAAAATGCACTCCCGCCAATTCCCTAGTACCAAGCAGTCTTTCGCCAATGAGCGAGCCATCTCCCGGAATCATATTAATGACTCCATCAGGAAGACCGGCTTCTTTTAATATTTCCATAATATAATAGGAACTAAGCATTGAAGCACTGGCAGGTTTCCAAATAACAGAGTTTCCCATTAATGCAGGAGCTGTTGGTAAATTTCCAGCTATAGCTGTAAAATTAAAAGGAGTAATTGCAAGAACAAATCCTTCCAGTGCTCGATATTCCAATCTATTCCAAACACCTTTAGGACTTATTAAATTTTGTTCTGAATATATTTCCTGCATAAAATGAACATTAAAACGCCAGAAATCAATCAATTCACAAGCTGAATCAATTTCAGCTTGGATAGCTGTTTTACTTTGACCTAGCATGGTTGCGGCATTAAGTTTGAAGCGATATTTTTGGGAAAGTAACTCCGCTGCTTTTAAAAACACAGCTGCTCGATCAACAAAGTTCATTTTTCTCCAACTTGATTCTCCATTATTGGCAATGTAGCTTTGAGCAATCAAAATTTCTTCTGCGCTAGCTTTGGAATAATGGCCTAAAACATGCTGATGATCATGGGGACATACAATCTTTTGTTTTTGTTTGGTGAATATTTTTTTTCCACCAATGATAACGGGGACTTCGACTTCACTTGAAAGTTGGTAAGTTAATTCTTCTTTAAGTTTCTTGGTATATATAGAAGCTTGATCATAAACTATTTGTTTTTCATTAATAGGTGTACTCATAAAACTCCTTTCTGTAATTAGGTGTAATTTCATTTAGCCATATTTCGCTTTATAAGTTAAATTCATAATAATAATATTAATTATGAATATTATTCATATAAGGGGGAACTGTTGGATCTTTATCAATTAAAAAATTTTTATATATTATGCTTAAATGAGAACTACACTAAAGCAGCTCAAAAACTTCTTATTTCTCAATCTGCAGTCAGTCATTCAATAAAAAAATTAGAGGAATCCCTTCAGAAAAAATTAATTGATAAAACCCAAAAAGGATTTCATCTAACTAGAGAGGGTCTAATTCTTTTTGAGCATTGTAAAAAAATTAACTCTACCATTGAGAGAGCAGCTGAAGATCTTCACAATTTCCAAATCAATCAATCAGAAATAACCATCGGTTCAACTCTTGAGTTTGGCTCTACAATACTTGTCAAGCAGCTGGCTTTGTTCAATCAAGAATTTAAGTACGGTAAAATTCACCTGGAATTAAGCAACAATATTTTACCAGCATTACTTAAGGATGAAGTTGACATGATTATTGACTGCAAACTCCATCATCATAAAGATCTATATATGATCCCTCTTTTTCGAGAAGAATATGTTGTTATTTGCTCACCCACATATAAAAAAATAAATAATATTATTGTTCCTAATAATTTAGATCGATGCCATTTGTTATCCATGGATAAAGAAGGCAATTGGTGGCATCGCTTTTATTACTCCCTAAAAGAAGAAAAACGCCCCACCTTAAAAAAAATAATCCAGATAAACCACATCAGAGGCATCATTAATGGAGCAGTTGCCTGCATGGGTGTTGGCTTAGTTCCTAAATATACCGTCGCAGACGAACTTAATTCTAAAAAAATTATACAACTTTTCCCAGAAATAAAAATCTCGGAGGATTTTTTTTCACTTTACATAAAAAAAGAAAAGAAAACGCTTCGAAAATACAAGCAAGTGGTAAAGTTTCTCAAGCAATGTTCTATTTAATCAATGATGTCCTATTAATTTTCTCGTAATTTCTGTAACATGTGTCCCTAGAAAGCGCGCCCCATCAAGTTCACTTTTATTAGGCTTGCGAGAACCATCATTTCCAACTATTGTCGAAGCTCCATACGGTGAATTTCCTGCAATATTTTCAGTGTCCATTTGCCCGTGATAAGAATAGGGAAGTCCAACTACTATAAAACCATGATGAAATAAGGTTCTATGAAAACCCAGCAGCGTAGACTCTTGACCACCATGTTGAGTGGCAGAACTGGTAAACACAGCTCCTACTTTGCCGACCAGACTACCTTTTACCCAAAGCTGCCCAGTAGCATCTAAAAACTGGCTCATTTGCCCACACATATTACCAAACCGAGTAGGTGTACCAAATATAATGGCATCCGCATCTGGTAATTCATCAACCCTGCATATTGGAATATGGGCCATTTCTTTTTGAGCATCAAGAGCATTCATCCTTTTGAGTACATCATTGGTAAGAGTCTCGGGAACACGTCGAAGCATCACCTCTGCGCCTTCAATTGCAAGAACTCCTTCAGCGACTGCATTCGCCATAGCATGAATATGTCCGTACATTGAGTAATACACAACCAGAATTTTCATACTGCTCTCCTTGATATTATTTTATGTTATTTACTTTCAAGGGTTTTTTGGTTCCTTACTATCATCATGCATTCCTTCAAGATACATCATACCCCCCATATCCTTCATCATAGGACATCCCTTAATATCTTTTATTTTTGCACAATTTGTTTTCATTTCTTGGTGACATTCCACTGACGTTTTATGAGATCGCAAGCAAACTGCCATCTGTTCAAGCATTTTAGCCATATGCTCTCGAATTTCAGTTGTTTCTTTGGATGTTTTATTTTTTGCAAGCAAATCACTGTGGATGATGGTCATTACCATCACAAACATTACTATTACTTTCATTTTAAACTCCCTTTAGGTAGTCTTCAGATAAGTACTGTGTAGAAAGACTAAAAATATTAAAACCCCTACGCTAACCCACATTAGTTGCTCCCCAATTTTAATAAAACAAAAGTTAATAAAACAAAAGAGTGAGTAACACATGCTTCATTAATAAAAACCAAATGAAAAATTAAATAATGTTCATAATAGCGGTAGGGTACTTTTTTTAGCTAGTTTTATGATTAAATTAGCACCAAGGATTATAGATTATCTAGATTAATTAAAATTTTGCTTGGATATTTGGGAGAATGATGAAGCCTAGTGAGATTAAATATTTTACCCAACGCCGTTTGTCTTATTTTTACTAATAAATTTTCGTTTGCATCAAAAGTCTGCTCCAACGGACAAGTTTTAATAAAGACCCTATTTACTTTTTCATTTTGCCTTACTCTAACATCAGGGCTGCAAATTTCTAACGGAATTTCGTCACCATTGCTATCTAACTTATAAATATACACTTCAATCCCCACATCCCTTACATTGAACTCCACAAAGAGATCTAAAACGATCGGCCCAGATAATACAAACGGCTCCGTATGTTTAAAGGTGAACACCAAATCATCGTTTTCGCTTAGAAGACTCTTGTCTTGACCATCTAGGATGCTGTTATTTAATACTTTATTACTCTGGTAACTTTTAAAATAAAGCGGCAAGGTAGTAGCATATGCAAAATTAGATACACTCACTGCAGAAATAATCAAAAATAATAGAAGTTTTTTCATTGGTACTACCCAGTTTAATTACTAGTAATTCACTACCCCGAACTTGGATTTTTGTAAATAACCTCTGTAAAATCTATAACTCAATACCTGACTAATTAAATTTATTTAAGAGAATTATTCCTACTCATCAAATTATGTATCTTATAGTATTCTAGACTTCTAGAACTACATATGTGTTTAAAATAATTACATTCTGTGAGAATAAAAATGAGAAAAGGCAATTTATTAATAATCGATGACGAAGAAGATATTATTGAAATAATCAAGAATATCTTATCACAATTTTCTGCCAATATTTACACGGCTAAAAATGGCAAAGAGGCTTTGGAAAAAATTAAAACCTATAAAATGCACCTGATTATTTGTGACATCAATATGCCAAAAATGAGCGGCGTTGATCTTTTAAAAACAATTAGAGCAGAAGAAAACAACGTACCCGTAGTCTTTTTCACTGGATATGGAAACACAGAATTAATGTTAGAAGCAGCCAAATATGGTGCTTTCGATTTCATCGAAAAACCTATGTTTTATCAACTTGAAGAAATTGCTCAAAGGGGAATGCAAGCTGGTCTTAAACAAGAAGATCCATCCATGCCCATTGAAAATTTGCCCCACGTTGAAATCACCAAATACCAAAAACTTTTAAAAGAACTATCTCATAAAAAATAATTCATTATGGGGAGTCCATACTAATAAAAAATTCGGGCCATGATTTCTCTACACATCTAGCATTATAAATAAGGCCCCCATAATTTCGTTTCATAAATAAATAAGCAGTCATAACCATTCTATGATCACTCGGGGCATGATACTCAACACTTTCTCTTACAGGTTCACTATAATTAATTTCCAGTATATCCTCTATTTCATGATAACAATAATTACACCTAAAAAGTTTTAGGAGATTTAAAATTTCCCCAAGTCTATTAGATTCTTTAAAACGCAACTGTTTTAAATTTTTAAGACAGCTTGTACCGCGACAAATAGTTGCCATAAAACTCAAGGTGGGTGCCAAATCAAGACAATTATTCAAATCAACCTCAAACCCGTCATAATGTTTTTGAGGTGAAAGACGTAGTGTATTTTTATCTTGCGACAGACTCAAACCAAGCTGACGAGCAATCTCTATAATTTTATAATCTGCCTGCATAGCATCTGGAATAAAATTGTTTATTGTGATTTCTTTTCCCAGCATAGCGTACGCAATAACGTAAGACAGTGCACTCATATCCGTAGGAATAATAAAGTAATTTTGATCTCTTTTTACTCTACTTATCAAATCATCTGTTAAATCCAAATATTTCTGACTACTAGTTAAATTGGTTTTTATAAATGTAATCGGTTGGTTGAAAAAAACCATTTTTAAGGAAGATAGAAACTGGGTAGTTTGTGAGCAATCTACTTCAATTTTCTCCAAATTTTTGGAGTATGGTCCCTTAAGTACTATTTCATTTTTCTCCCTTTTTATAGATACACCACACTGATTTAAAGTAGTAACCAGCGCATCCATTGGTCTTTTGCTAACCCCTGGGCCAAGTTTTAATCGATAGGTAAGCTTACCAAGACCTAGCATTCCGATTAAAAACCGATTCGTAGTACCGCCTTCGCCGGGTAGTAGTAATCCGACAGATGTCTTTTCACAATCTGGAAATGAATTCAATATTTTCACGACCCCGTTTTTTCTTGAAATATCCAACCCAATTTGCTTAAGCAAATTTTCCATATTAACAACATCCATACAATTGGGACAATTGTTAATAATAAACTCCCCAGGATATAAGCTACCTAAAATAAGAAGCCTTGCCGCAACAGATTTGGATCCCGGTAGACAAAGTTCCAGATTATTTAATTTTATTCCAACTTTATAAGGTAAGTCTGGATGGTGCATTTAACACTTCTTCGATCTTATCAATCAATTCAATTAGGTTATACTCCTTAATGAGCGGTACTCCTATATCACTGACCTGAATTAAATCAATCTTATTATTGCTTTTTATTTTTTTATCTTTTTCAATATATGAAATTATCTTTTTAACTGGAACACTTCCCACACTCCATGGTGGAACATCGTTTTTCCAATTAAGGCTATCCTTAATTACACGTAGATTCTCCAAACATTTTTCATTGTTAAAAAGATGAAAAACCAAAACCATTCCCCAGAAAACGGATATGCCGTGTTTTAACGAAAATGCCTTTTCCAAGGCATGACCAAGGGTATGACCGAGGTTTAAAGCTTTTCGAATATTTCCATCCCGTAAATCCTGTCTGGTGATATCCAATTTATATTGGGCACATGTTTGAATTATATCTTCGAGAGGTTGTCTATTTTTCACCATTTCGAAAATTGGTTTTGATAAAAATGAATATTTAATAACCTCACCCAAACCGCTTTGGATCTCTTCTTCTGAAACAGTTTTTAAAAAATCACTGCAAAGCCAGATATTTTCGGGTATATGAAAATTTCCTATTAAGTTTTTTCCGTATCTGGAATTAAGCCCCACTTTTCCACCAATGGATGCATCCACCATTGCCAAAAGTGTAGTTGGCACCACACTCCATTTAATACCACGGACTATAGTAGAAGCAATAAAGCCGGCAAAATCACTAAGCCCCCCTCCACCAATCGCCACCAAGTGAGCATTTCGATGCACACCTTTTTCTAGAAAAGACTCCATACATTTTTCATATTCAGAAATTCTTTTGGCTTCCTCACCACGGGGTGCCACCCATAAATTCACTTTTTTAAATTGGGAAATTTTATCAATATCAAATCGATCTTTGTAGTAAGACCATACTTTTTCATCCACTACCAAAAGAATCGTATCCGCCTCAATTCTTTTCATCCTATCTAAAATTTCAAACAGAGCTACTCTTTCAAGTTGTGTTTCCATGCCAACCTCATTCATACGCACGTTGCCGTAAATAATGATCAGATATTACAAATCTAATCATAGACTCAATTACTGGTATCACTCTTGGTATAATACAAGGATCATGTCGCCCAGTCTTGGCAAGATCACCAATACTGACTGGAGCTTTAAAACCTACCGTCATCATCAGTTGTCTCCCACTTGATATACCACCTTCAATACCTCCCAAAAGTTCCAAATTAGAAACTATTTCACTTCCCGCTTTTTTTACCAACGATGTATCTCCTATTGAAAAGGAAACACAACCCCCAATAGACAAAAGAGATTTGGCTAAATCTGCTTTAAGTTTATCAAATACTGGTTCCCCTAGCGCTTTAGGACAATTTTTAACGATCAAAGTGATTTCCCCACCTATCGAATCATATTTTTTTTGTATCTGGGCCAGGTAAGAATAAAAGTCGCGGTTAAGTTCAAATATTTTTCCATCCCCAAGCAATATTTTGGATGTTTCGATCTCCAGATCAGGCAGAATCAATGAAGCAAAATATCCAGCCACAACCCTGGACACCGTCTCTCTTCCTGAAGCCCTGCCTCCCCCGCGGTAATCACGAATATGGTACTTATCCATAGTGACTTGATCAGCATGACCTGGACGTGGTTGGTTTTTAATAGAATCATAATCAGAGCTTTTTTGTCCGGTATTTTTTATAATTACTGCGATTGGGGTTCCCAGAGTTTTATTATTAAATATTCCCGACAAGACCTCAGGGACATCATCTTCGACTCTAGAACTCGTACCCTCTATTTTCCCCGGGCGTCTTCTTTCAATCCAACTGGTTAATTTTTCATATGAAAAATCAAGATTGGGCGGAATTCCATCTATCACCACTCCCATAGCAAGACCATGAGACTCACCAAAGGTTGTCATGCTTAACATCTTGCCAAAAGAATTTCCTCTCATAAAATTCCTATTTTTGAATACGAACATTTTTCTATCTTAAAATTTACACCAACCTGGTCCAAAATATAAGTATAAATTAATATCAGGATACATATGAATAGAAATAAATATGAACTTATTCAAGACAGAAACGATATAGGCAGTATTCTTGATAAATTATTGGAATATAACAGCGAAGTTATCATTTCCGAAGACACTACTGAAAAAAGAACCCTTTACAAATCCAATATAGTTTTTGTTAATCATTTTAATCATGAAATGGTGCTCAAACCAGCCAACTTTGGTCACCCTTTTTCCATCTCTGGCAAATATAGATTCTATATAACTAACGAACAAGAATGCATGCATTTTACATGTACACTTGGGAAAACCACTTTCCCAAGGTTCCTAGTCCTCAAATGGCCAGTTTCTATTTTTCAACAAAACACCCGGAAAAATAAAAGAATCAGCTTAGACCATAAAAATTTTTTGGTTAATTTTTCTAATTTTTCTCTCAATGCAAATTTAGTTAAAGAAACCTATCAAGAAGCCAAACTCATGGATATTTCCAAAGCCGGCTTCGGACTATCAGTTGATGAGGAAATTGCTTCTTTTTTACGTCCCAATGACTGTTTGATTTTTACTTACATTAACGAAAAACCTCTAAAAGACAAGCTTAGTGGCAACGTAGTCTACATCAAAAAAATAAACCCAATTATGTCTAGTAATAATTATACGGTTGGTATAAAGTTCAACGAAGAGACTAGGTTTAATGAAATTCTCTACCACCTAGGTCAAAAAACTGATAATAAAGACGATCTAAATGAACTTAAAAGACTTTTCTAATCTGATCGAAATTCAAAGCTTACAAAATCAGCAAAAAAAACATCTGGATGAAATTGCTGCGCAAGAAAACAGAATAAAGCAATTAAAAAATAAAAAAAGCCAGTCCGCCAACGAACTTTTAGAACTAGAACCAACTATCTTACAAAAAAAAGCAGAGCTACAGAAAAATGAAAATGCTCTTTACCTCCTTGATGGCAAAATTGACAAGGCTAAAAGTAATCAAATGCTTGTGAATAATTCTCAGCAGCTAAGCGCGATTGAAAAAGAACTTCTCTTTTACCGAGAGCAAAAAGAAAAGCTGGAAACAGAAATATTAAACCAAATGGAAGAACTCTCAATTCTTCAAGAAAGAAAGGAGATAATTGGCGGTTTCTCGCAGGGAATTGATAAATCCATTAATATTGTAAGCACTGAAGCCATGGAAATAATTAAAACTCAAAGGGATATAATTAATGATTACCAGACCCGGATTGCATCCCTAGAGACTGACATCCCCAAAGAAGCTAGAGAAATTTTTTCAAATGCTAATAAAAAACACCTGTACAACTCTCCCATTACTCTGATTCAAAACAATGCCTGCTCCAAATGCAATTATCCCATTGATAGAAACATGTCTTCACTAATTGAGAAAGGAACCAACCTTGAACTCTGCCCTGGTTGCGAAAGACTGATTGCACCTCATAGTGCGCAGTATTTGTCTTCGTAAAAATTATTGAGTTAGTCCAAGATCAATAAAGACATTTTTCCAATGTTTAAAATTCACACCATCTTCAAATCTATTCATCTTATCAAGAGACAAACAATACACATCCTTCACATGCATATCTTTAGCAAAAATTTTTAAGTTTTTTACATCTGCCGTGTCTACACGCTTGGCAGATTTTATTTCGATGATGGCAATTTTCTTTCCCGGTCTTTCAATCACCAAATCTATTTCTGCTCCATCTTTAGTTTTAAGATAAAAAAAAGAATAATCAAGTCGTTTATAATGTGAAAGAGCAAACATTTGAGTGATGATAAAATGTTCAAACGCCCGTCCATAAGCATAAGTTTCAGGTTGCAACTCAACATTAAGAGTTTTATCCAATCCTCTTTTTACACCACAATCAAAAAGATAAAATTTAGGCTTTTCAATTAATCTTTTACGAGCAGACGTATGGTAGGCATCAAGTTGAAAGCCAAGTAGCGTATCTTCTAATATTGAAAAATAGTTTTGGACTGTCTTATTATCACATCCTACTTCTCTGGAGACTTTCGCAAAGTTAATGATTTCTCCATTCATTTGAGACGCAATTTCTAAAAATCTTCGAAAAGGTGCGAGATCCTTAATTAATTGTTCACTCCAAACTTCTTCCTTCATGTAGGTTGAACAATAGCTTCTTAAATATTCTTTTTTTTCTTCGCTTTCCTTAAAACCATATATCCCTGGTAATCCTCCCCATTTAAGATAATCATCCAGTAAAAAATCATCCCCAAGCTCTAAAAAAGTAAGCGGAAATAAATTATTTGCAAAGGCTCTACCGGCAAGTAAATTGGCAGCACCTTTTTTCAATTTTCTAGCACTTGAACCGGTTAATATTAATTTAGTTTTGATTTTGGGATTTGCAATAATTCTATGTGCCACATCTAGAAGTTTGGGAATTTTTTGAACCTCATCAATGATAACCCAATCATATTGATTGCTTTTTTTATCAACCATTTTATACAAATCATCTGGATTATTTGAAAACCGAAACTCATTTTCCTCTATTAACAAATCTATAAAAAGATTTGATTGTCCTTCATAAAGAGATTTGACGAGAGTAGATTTCCCAGTTCCCCTTGCTCCAAACAACAAAAAAGAAGCTGATTTCAATGGCTTAAGACTTCGTGGATACATATCCATAATTGTACGACATTTATGGAGTGCTGTCAAGTTGCCCTCAAAAGGTACACGGTTCTTATTTGCAACCCTGTATTTAAAAAAGCTGAATTAGATTTTAAATTATGATAAAAAACCTCGGCAATAAACCGCTGATGATCAGCGATGCCGCTTGGAATCACTGTCTTAAAGGAATATCAAAACCAAGGGATCGGAACCAAGCTTATGCTAAACGCTATTAACAAGGCCAAAAATAATACCAACATGAAACGAATCTTGCTTTCGGTTGATTCAAAAAATTGCACAGCAATCCACATCTACGAGAACCTAGGATTTAAAACGAGTCAAACCTTTATTAAAGGTTCTAAAACTACCTTGGAAATGATTTTAGAATTATAAAAATAAATTATAGCATCATATAACAACAGTAATTTTGATTTTAAAAACAAACAAAATTTCCAACCCCCTGACACAATTGAAGCAAATACTCATAAAAACCACTCATGAGCAATTTGACATACATATCATTTTACTCATGAGTCTGGTCATTTAAAATCTCTCTTTTATTTTATTAAAGAAAAAAAAAGAGCTTTAGGAATAAAGCTCTCACTTGATGAGTATTCTCAAAGCGAAGCCAAGCATAAGATTAACGATAAACTGGTTAAATTCAAACTGCTTAATATCCCTCAATACGCTGTAGAGAAAATTGATAAGATTCTTGATAAATTCTCATAGTAATGCTAAAAATCTACCAATCGAGAAGAGGATAATACCGCCGGCCAGCAATGGCGGGAGGAAAGTCCGGACACCGTATGGCAGCGTAGCGGGTAACGCCCGTCCGTCGTGAGGCGAGGACAAGTGCAACAGAAAGAAAGTACGGGCATTGATCTTTCAGACGGAAACAGGAGTCTGATAGGGAGTCGCAGTAGTGAAAACAGGTAAACTCTACGTGGTGCAAGCTCAAATAGATTTGCTCGGGAGTCAAATCCCAAGAAGGGCCACTTCTTTGGCAAACGGGTAGAGTGCTTGAATCCCCGGGTAACTTGGGATCTAGATGAATGGTATTTTTAAACAGGATCCGGCTTACATCTCTTCTCGATTTTTAATGCTTTTATGGTCGCTGTTGAAAAATTATTCTTTTGAAAATCTAACTCGTAAAATTTATATCTATTTAAATCTTCCCTACAAAGGCTATCTGCTGACAAGACGTAATTGGTAATTTTATATTTGGTGATTGAAGTCTTAAATTTCTTAAGCCCTTTAGTGCTCACTCTAGTCATGTAAGGGTATTGCTCTACATTCTTGTCATCCGATCTAAGAATAAATGTCGGAATTTCCAATTGATCCACCAGCCACTCATTTTTATTTTTTTTATAGGCCAGAACTTTATTATTTTTAAACACCAATATTCTTAGCAGCTGTAAGTCGAATTGTTTTTTTACTTTAGAACTTTTAACAGGATAATCTCGTTGATTCCCTTTTATGTTCGCTAGACAATTTTTTTGGAGGGGACACTTCTTGCATATGAAATGATTAGCTTTACAGCAAACCCTCCCAAGGTCCATCAACGCTTCATTTATGGATCTTGCAGAATAAGTATTAAAATCAGGCAATATCTTTCCCTTTTTAAATAGTTCCTGAATCTGCTGCTTAAGTTCCCTTATATTTTTTGCTTTAATTTGATAAAAGCGAGATATTACCCGCTCAATATTGGCATCTACCGCTAATTCTTTTTTATCACACCCAATAGCACGAATGGCCCGTGCGGTATATTCGCCTATCCCGGGGCATTTGATCAGATCATCAAAATTTTCGAAAATAATTCCTTGGTTATGATAATAAAAAAATTCTGCGGCTTTTTTAAGATTTCTTGCCCGTCTATAATATCCAAGTCCCATCCATTCATTGATAACTTCTTTCTCACTAGCAAGTGCGAGAGACTTTACCTCCGGAAATCGCTCAATAAAAGAAGAAAATTTTCTAGCAACCGTGGGTACGGTTGTTTGCTGCAACATTATTTCGCTGACAAGTGTAGTATAAACCGATCTAGTTTGCCGCCAAGGCAAATTTCCAAATAACAATGTAGACCAACCGATAAGGTTTTCTAGATTAATAAACCTACCTCCCGTTAAGAAGGTAAACCTACATTAGTTTTTTCACTTTTTACAATAAGAAATCACTTCTTTGGAAGCCTCTTCTAGGTCTTTTCCGGTAAAACCGGCTGGCTTATCTCCTATTATCTTTGCATGAATTGAGTTTAGGTAATTACCAAATTTAAGATTATATTCATCAATATCTGTAATTATAATAAGCTTCTTAGCATTGGAATTTTCAATCCATCCTATTAATCGATCAGAATCATTCATCCCATACGTATCACAAACAGTATCAAGACTCCCGACCTCCTTGATACTTGTATTAAAAACCGAGATATTAACTTTATCCCTTGAGCATTCATTAATAATTTTTTCAATAAAAATTCTTCTCTTGCACAGACCGACTTCCTTGGAAAAATCATATTGCTTTAAACTGGCAGAGATATCTATCCATATTTCAAGTGTGGCACCGTTTAGGTTATTTATTTTTTGAGCTTTTCCACAAAAAATATCAAAATAATTATCCTTATCACATTTTATTAAATCAACATCAGTCGAATTAATCGTCTTGGGATTTAGATCTTTATCATTAACCACTTCATCCACAACTTTCTTCTTTTTGCTTTCGTCTTCTACATATCCATCTTGTGGATGAAAACAACCATCCCCCATCGGAATACAATCCTTGAGGACATATTGTTTCGATTTTTTTATTTCAGGATTAAGCAATTTTAAAAGAACCGTGCTTTTTGAATCCGATTCCATCGTAAGAAACCAAACTTCAACATCTTTGGGTGTTGCTAACGCATAGATAGAATAAAAAATTGAGATGAGTGCACTTATTTTAATCATGTTCAAAATTGTATTCCTTTTTGCCTTGTATATCTAAAAATACTATTTCCCAGATCAACTATCAAATCACGTCCTGCTACATCCGAATCTAAAAAATCTGTTAAAAACGCTTTCTGTCTTGGAGTTAAACGAGACAGCTTCTCCCTTATTCCCAGTTGATCTTTTCTCGCCTGATTTTCTGCTTTTTTATCTAAATCAGACATATCCTCTACAAATTCATTTTCTCCTTTATCGGCAACCCTTCTATCAGGATTTTTTCTGCGATCTTCCCCGCTTCTTCTATGGTTTTCTTCACCGGCCATAGATGCAGGGGTTGGTTCTTTTTCTGGAGCGATAGTTTCTTCACCTTTAAAAAACTTAACCAACCTGATAAAGCGATCAGCATAATCTTCTTCGACAAAATCTATTATTTCATGAATGGGGATGTCCAATTTACTCACTATCCTTGCAATTAATTGGGGATCAATATCTCTAGTTTTTTGATTAAGAAAACGACTCATGGTCGAAACACCAACGTCCGTAAGATCCGCTAGATCTTTCTGACTTAATGAGCCACGCATTTGCATATATTTACGTACTGATCCTAAGAAATTATCTAAATACTTTTTATTAAATTCAGCCATATTAACTCCTTGAAATTCATATCGGAATGCAAAATAATTTCTTTATGCAATTTATTTGCTTGACGCAATGGGTCAAGTATTGTAGAATGAAATACAAGAGCACAGGGAACGGAGGTTATCCATGAAAACTCTAACAAACCTAATCTCTCCTTTTCAAACAAACACTCTACGAACCGATACTTACGAAGTAATTGAAAATGAAGTTGTAACTGCTCAAATTTATAAAAATTTAAACGTATCAGGTTCCCTCTTCTCTAAAACTCTCTTTAAGGGCGTAACCTTCGATTCCTGTGCTTTCTATGCAACAAATTTTATTGAATGTGAATGTGTTGGTTGCAATTTTAAAAATTGCACTTTTCAATTCTCTCACTTTGAGAAAGTTGATTTCGATGGCTGTGAATTTATAAATAACGCTTGGATTGTATCCTCTATTTCAAAATCAATTTTATCAACATGTTTTGTTGATAGAAAGACCAGCTTTTATTTAATGAGAGAGGATAATGCGATTTTTAACTGTTTTGCTTCCAGAACCCTTACTTGGGATGAAGTTGATAATCAGACTCAAACTTTAACAGTTGAAGATCGGACTATATTAAAAAAAGTATCTTAATTTTTACCCTGCTATAGATGATCGCCAACATTTGCTTCCAAGGAATTATCTGCAGGGCCCTATTCAATATATTGTGGAAGCAAACATATCACTTCTCGATCAGGTGCAAGGACGTACCCCGAGACATCTCCGCCGGACCCGCCAACCATTTGCTGGCCTAGAATTAGGCGAGCGTAATCCCGCCGGAGATTTTATTTTAAACAATTATG
>Ga0208957_1000354_pt1 | contig 40004 bp, 51 predicted proteins | sample RifOxyA1_FD_184029 | JGI IMG/M metagenome (GOLD analysis project Ga0208957, IMG submission 184029) | Groundwater microbial communities from Rifle, Colorado - Rifle Oxygen_injection A1 (SPAdes) | ecosystem: Environmental > Aquatic > Deep subsurface > Groundwater | place: Rifle, Colorado, United... | reverse complement strand
CAGAGCGTTATAGCTAACGCCGCGCCCATCGCAATCATTGCCACTGAGCAAGCCAGTCGTATCCCCAGCGGATTTATCAGATGCCGTTCGTCCATATAACCTCGTTGAAGTCCAGCGCGGACAGTCCTGCCCCGCGCCCAAAAATTCTTCCAACTTCTTCGCAATGTTCCAAGCTGAATCCCCATCGGTAATGCCCTGCATGATGACCTGGTTGATCGCATCGCGTCCCAACCCATCGATCTGCCAGATGCGCGAAGAGATATTCAACGAGTCACCATACAAATGCTCCCCCGCCGCCGTCAACAAAATCTCAATCTGCGGCTTGAACACACCGTCTTCAATGCTTTCACTGATCACTGATAACTGATCACTAATCACTGGTCTTACTAGCCTTTCGTGCCTCACCGCCAGCACCCCAAACGGCAAACTCACAGCCTCACGCCGCGCCTGCAAAAACTCATCCACCCAGGTCTTGAATGTATCGCCCCAAAGTTTCAGCAATTTGGTCTGAGCCTGAAAGCCAGTGGAGCCACCCAACGTTCCATCCGCCCCGCCATAATCCACGATCACCGCGCGCGCCTGCTTGCCGAACTCGATCATTAGCTCATGCGTTCTTCCAGTGAAATAAACCTGCAACCGCAAAAGAGCTTTGAAAGAAGCCTTGTCCAAATTGCCCAAAGCCACTTCATCAAGCCTTTCGATCAACTTCGTGGTCTTACTTTCCATGATAAACATTAGATGGATAATCCCTTCAAGTTATTTGCAAACGCCGTGCTGTCCATGCCATCGCCGCCGAGGATGTCAATATCAATGCCAGGCACAAACGTCGCCAGCAGGGATTGGATCAACTCCTCTTTCACGCCCAGCACCCGCAGACGCATCAAACCATCCGCCAGGTCGCGCAGCATGATCGGAGTCAAATTCTTTGCCTTGCGCCACACAATTTCATACTTGATGTTCTCGGGCAAAATGCCTTTCAAAAGCCATTGCAATTCGAGCAACGGCTTCAAGAATTCTTCGCCCAACCACTCGCGCCCATCGTTGAGCGTTTCGTCATACTCTTCTTTTTTCTCGCCCAGCACATCGCGGTTCAGGTCCCCGCCATAAGCGACCAACTCCATCGGGATGTCGCTGGCAGTAAACATGGTTTCGATATGATGCGTAATATCCGCGATCTCGCTCAAATGGGCGTCGCCTTGAATGGCAGTGATCGAGCCTGGCTTATTGGTGTAATAATTTCTAATCGCCGCGAACGGGTTATCTTCAGCGGCTTTATTCTTTTCTTTATAGGTTTCAACATCCGAAGCCGCGCCCTCAACCACATGATGCAAGATCATTCCCGCGCGCACCTTGCGCCGCACAGAAATATCGATCTCGCCCTCAGTCACGCGCTTGAATGCGCCAGTTGCGGAAGCCCACATGGGAGTTCCATATCTTTTTTCTTCATCGTGCTCAAAGCGAATATGAATGATCTGCCAGTTTGAAAACCAGATTGCATCTTTGGGAGGCTCCGCCATCATATAATTTTCGTTCGTCATCCAAAATGCCTTTTGCGGATTATCGAATTCATCATACGAATTGCTGTTGCGGCGTATTTGCAAAGTGGGTTTGCGCGATAGTTTTACGATGTCAAGATTTTCATCCACCACGATCTCATAGAACGAATCGCCATCGCGTCCAGTCAGGCGGGTGGCGTCCTGTAATTTTTTATTCAGCCCCAGCCGCTTCTGCAAAGCCTGCGCCACATCCAAAGCCTGCGCGTCTTCGGTCTTTACGAAATAGCCAGAGCGCACCACATCGGTCGCGTAGGTCCGCAATGCTTTCTTCACACGCGGATCGCCGTCATACATTCTGCGGCAGGTCTTGATGATCGCCATACGGTCACGGTCTGATTTCATTTTTTCATAGAACGCAATGCTCGCATCCGCCGAACTGGTCACAGGTCCCTCGGCAGTGGTGGCGCTGGTTACAACTGGCGGTTTCATAAATGCGTTGATCCGATCAAGCAAGGTGGGCATAATTCATCCTTCATCCTTCATAATTCATCCTTAGCGCAGTATTTCCTGTATCATTCGTTCCAACGCGGGAAGGTTTTGTTCAATGGTCGTCATAATAATTGCATATGTTTCGCCGTTCGATGTTTCCAAATATTTTCCGTAAAATACCGTGTACGCCAGGGTGATGATCAACGTATCCTTATCGCCGCTTTCGATTGCCACATCGCTCATCTCGCTCTTTGCCTCGGGCGTCACCTCACCCATCAGCGGACTTAGACCAAAGCCATCCACCGCGAAGAAGATTCCGCCACGCGCATTGCCTGTGCGGTCTTCCCAAACTGCATCCTGCCGCGCCGCATCCTGAATGGACTGCCCCCAGTAATTTGCTACCGCTTGAATTGCCACCAGCACATCACGCCCATATTTTTCAATCGCAGGCATCAACTGCTGGCTTGGAGCCACAACCCATTGAAAACCAGAAGAATTTGTCATTCGATTGCGATTGCCTCGGCAATGGTGCAAGCCAACCGATTCGGCTGGATAAAAACGACCTTGAACAAAACGCCGCCGTATGTCAGTCGGTCATCGAGCGCCACATTCATATCAGGCTCACCCAAAATAAACACAGCCTGGTTCGCCTGTCGCGCCGCATCAGATTGCAAACGAAACCCACGCACGCCCGCATATTCGATCCGCATCAATTGAGCCGCCAGTGTCGTTGCATCACGCCTCAACGCCACCGACACCTCGTTATCCGCGCGGATGGCGCGCATGTCCGCTTGAGCCTGCGCCCAATCAAATGCCATTACGAAATCCCCAGCGTCGCGCCGTTATATGTCTCACACGCCTTCACGAAAGCGCCATGCAATTCGAAAATTTGCTTCGTGAGCGAATCCACGCCTGCGCCCTTATCCACGCTCACAGCGCCGAAGGAGTATTTCATCCCACCAGCGGATGCCTGTGCATTGGATATTTTTTCAGTCGCCAATCCCTTCGCCTTAATCATCACGATCTGCTTTTCATCATCGCCTATCATGGCATACGTTTCGTTGGGATTTGTACCAGTCAAGACCCAGCCAGCTTTATATTGATAGCCACGGGTCAAGGTATAGGTCGGAGTCGGTTTGAATGTGATTTGTTTATTCGCAATCGTATATTCCTCAGTCCAATCCGCAGACACAGGAATGATCCCGCTATTGGAAAGGATTACTCCATCCATGCCTGTCAGGCTATCAAGAGAGATCAGCTTCAAAAAATCATCAGGCAATGAATAGGTCGCAGTATTTGCGACAATGCTCAGATCTGCCATCTTCACCAACCCACACCTGCGCGAAAACTCCAACACCGCATCCTTCACCGCCTGTGTATATTGCGCGGTCGTAGGCACACTGTTCACCGCTGGAACTTCCGATTGCAATTCAGCTATAAGAGCCGCAAGAGTTGTCATAAAAAAATCTCCGTTGAACCCTCCCCCAAATATCTTTTTATTTGGGGGAGGGCAGGGTGGGGGCGAGGGTTATTTGATTACGCCTGAGTCGGGACAACACTGCCCTTGCCGCCAATCGGCGCCAGTGAAGCGTTGTATTCCTCGGCATAATATTGTTCGCCAGCAACAAGTTTGCCGTTGCTGTAAATCGGGAACGGACCCTTCACGGTCATCGGCGAGAAGACGCGGTGCATCACGAGTTCACGAGCCAACACCAGGTTGAACGCATCGCGCATTTCAGGGCTTTCAAAGACATCCAAGCTCTTTACTCTGCCAACAAACCCAGCCGCATTCAGCAGGGCATTCGGGAAACCATCGCGCTTGAAACCATCCCAATTGCTCAGGTAATCTGAATTGGTTGCGCTCATCAACAGGGATGTGGGGGTGTAATTACGATTGACCACCTTGACCCTGGCTTCGCCGATCCGCTTCACAAAATCAAGATAAACCGCATCACTGACATCCCATGCGGCGGTCTTATTGCTCGCAACAGAAAGCGCAGCCATCAAACCTTTTTCGATCAGGCGGCGATCCTTATCACGGCGCAATTCGCGGATGAGATTTGCCATCGTGCGACCAGTCGCATCCCAACCGATCTGGGAACGGCTGAAAACAACCGCCTCGTTGGTAATGGAATCAGCCAGGCGGTCAGCGGCGGCGGTGATGGTCTGGTAAGCCAGCGTGGTCTTCGCGCGCTCGATCTCGGCATTCTCGCCCTGCCGTGTGGCGTGGTAGGTGTAATCCACCAGCACATCGTTTGCGCCGATGTCACCAGCGGTCAACGCCTTGATCTTGCCCAATTCGTAATCGATCACGAAGTCGGTGCCTTCGATGTAAGTCGTGCCTGCGGGATTGCTGGTCACAACAACTGTGCCAGGGATGATGTTGGGATGGGCGAGGTCATACCAAACATCCTCCGCTCCAGCGGTTTCAACTTCATCGGTAATGGCACCGCTGAAACCTGTCTCGCCCGAGAAGGTTTCATAAAAAATATTCATCGGGGATTGTTCCATGATCCCAAAATCGAAGACATTGGCAGCCACCAAGTTCGGGTACGCCTCAGCGATCACGGCGCGGCTGACCGAGTACGGCAGGTTCAGGTCGCTTGTGGTTTCAGCCTCTTCAAAAATGCGAGCTTCATTCATCAACTGATGCTGAAACTGTTTGTCGAATTTCGCCAGCAAAATCTCGGTCATCACAGCGGCGGGGGATTCAGCGCGTAAGACCAGCGTCCGCTTGGAGCGCATCTCATGCTTGCGAACCGATTCCATCAGCTCAAAAGAAACACGCGCAAAATCGGGCGTGCCAGTCTCGGTCTCCAGCACATCACCGATCACTTGCAATCCGGTCTTACCAGTGAAGCCCATGCCTTTCAGCTTTACGTTGGCCGCGAGCTTCCCAAACACCTTGCGCTGACTTTCGGCAAACACCTTCACCTCATCCGCGCTGCCAAACTTCGCATCCTTGATGGATTCAACAAAGGCTTCGTTCAATTCCTTGCCAAACGGCAATTCCTTGGTCGCCTCGGTGATGGCGGTTTCAACTTCGCCGCGCGCCTGGCTTGCATCAAACTTGCCAGCCTTATCTTTGAGCGACTTCAACGACTCGGCGATATTCTCACCAGCGCCAATGCCCAAAGCAGAGCGCACCTGCTCTTCAAGTTTGGTCAATTGTTCCGCGCCCATTTTCTTCATCTGGGCTTCCGTGATACCTGCAAACGCATCAGGGTTCTCACGTAAAAGTTTCAATAATTCTTCGAGGTTCATTGCCTCATCTCCTTGTGATTTGATTGATTCAGATAATTCCGCCACGTTTTTGAATGACGGATCACCAACCAGATCAACGCCATTCATCGAGAGCCATAAAACCTTCTCGACCTTCTGCCCGTTGACCTTTTCAACTTTGCTTTCGCCAATGCCACGAATACTGCCGCCTGGTCTAACGCCAGCCTCCATCAGGATCTCAACGTCGCGTCCCTTGCTGGTCAGGATAAGATCGCCCTCAATATCGAGCCGCTTACCGTCCCAATCCAATTTGTCCCAGCGGACAACTGTCTCAAGGAACTCTGTACGTTTCTTGCCTTTATCGGTTGGATGATCAGCCTCACCCGTCAGTACTTTCAAACGTCCCTGCCCCGCCGATTCGTGAAGATGAGTTTGCCAATCGGCAACCATCGCCTCGACGATCTCGGGTTCATAAAGACGCTTATTTCCATTCACAACACTCGCCACGATCAACTCATTGATCCGAATTCGGCGCGTCCCCTTCTTTTCGTCCTTCGCCTCAAGCAACTCGATCCGCCCTGGCTCGATGGCTTCCTCAAAGCGCGTGCCGCCTTTCTTCTTGCTTTCGGTAATGGCGCTCTGAGGCTGGTATGCAAGTTCGACAATTTCCCAAGCATCATGGGTTGCGAACGTAACAACCTCGCCATTCCGCGAATACGCCACCTTGTAATACTCATCGGTTTTCAGCTTGCTTGTGCTGCCCCATTCGGTCACGATCACATAATCCGCAAAGCACTCAACAATGTAAAACGACAGCATCATTCCGCCCGTTGGGTCAGGCACTGAAAACTGCGCCCTAAACGCATCACGGATCATCTGCATTGTGTAATCCATGCTCCCCTTCACCAACTCTGTGATCAACTTGCCTTTACCGATTTTCATGGCTTATCTCCTTGCCGAAAATTTGTTTCTCCGCCATCAATCCAACAGGCGGCTGGGTGGTTCCGCTAGTTACAAATAACCAAACCTTTCCGAAAAATAATGCCGATAATCTCTCACGCCATGTCATCTGCCAAAGCGAAATGCAAACCTTCCCATCAGTAAAAACGGGGAGGCTTCCACATTCCTCATCAGTCATTCCTTCTGGCTTCAAAAGATTTTTATTTGCTTGCTCAAATTGAATTGGTTTCATCCTTTATCCTTCATCATTCATCATTCATACTTGCATTGAAAATAAATCTTCCGCACTCACAACAATCGCTTCACTGCTCGCAGTCTTCATATCCCCGCCGTCATCCTCGATCATCTGCACGCCGCCGCTGACCGAATCCGCATCATCATCATGGCGGCATGTTGGCGAAAATGAAGTTACCTCGCGGATAAAATCCAAATTCCATATCCCGCGTACCAGCTTCACATGTCCCTGCTTTGCGCGACGCTGCCAGGGGCGTGCCCGTTCCACCTTATCTCCAACAGCCTTCACGCCGCGGATACGCACTCGCACCAATGTGCGGTCTTTCAAAAAATCCTTTACTACCAGCAACTGAAAAGCATTCTCTTCAATGCCCCATTCGGTATTGAGTTCATCATCCGAAAGCATGGCGGTTTTGACCTGTGCCATGAACTCGTCTAACTCGCGTACCTTGATCCGATCACGTAAAATCAGGTCGCCCGTTTTGTCATCGAAAGCCACAGCGATGCTTGAATTCTTATCGCTGGTTTGCGACATTCCCAACGCCAGGTCGCAATAGCGATACCACTGCAAGCCTTCGGGCGCCTTCTCGATAATTCCAAAATCCTTATCATCGAAGAACTCGCCTTCCGCCATACGCGGCATCTGCTGGAAGATGGACTCAAAATCCTGATCCATCATGTTTGCGCGTGTGTTCGCAAGTTTCTTCGCGTCAGATCGTTCTGGCCACAACGGTTCACCTGGCGCACGCCCCAAAGGATCGCCATCCGCAGCCATGGGAATGTAAATTCCGCGTAATAAATTCTCGCGGTATTCTGCTTCTGTCTTCGGATATTTATCCTCATCCAAAGCTAAAGCGGGCAGGAACACAACATCCCACTGATCTGATTCAGAATCGCCGATCATCTGGGTCAATAGTTGACCCGCCAAATCTTCCTGATCCCAACGCGTATGCATGATGATGATCGCCGCGCCTGGCGTATTCGCAACACGCGGATAAATGACCGAGCGATACCAACTCATTACCTTCTTGCGATACGATTCACTCTCCGCATCTTCGCGGCTTTTGAACGGGTCATCGATCACGACCAGGTTCGCAGGGCGCCCCGTGATACCACCGCCAACACCAGCCGCAAAAACAGATCCACGATGGCCCTTCAAGTTCCAGGAAACCACAGATCTGCTCTCGGGGCTGAGTTCGACGGGTTCGTCAACCGCAGAGCGCGCGCCAAAGATATTTGCATAAGCATCACTACCCACATAATTCCGCGTATAACGGCTGTTTTCCGTAGCCAGGTCAGCGCCATAGGATGTGAGAATGATGCGCGTATCGGGTAAATCACCAAGCAACCACGAAGGAAATAAGCGGCTTGCCTGTTCGGTCTTCCCATATTGCGCAGGCTCACAGATCAACAACCGCCCGATACCCTCAGCGCCTTTTGTTTCAATAAATCGCTTCACCTGCTCAAGTTTTTCAGCTAGATAAATATGATGTTTTGCAGGTTGATACCAAGGCGCAACATAAACACTGTAATCAATCAAATGACGACGCGCCAATTCACGCCGAGCCATTTCTGCCCGTGCGCTATTTGGTGATACCTTCAATCGTGTCGCCGCATTTGCCATTATTCAAGTTCCTCGCTCGGCTCTTCTCCCTCCAAATCGTGTTCTTCGATTTGGGGGGATGCCTCTGTACTCAGAGGCAGGGGGGTGGCTCGCCTTTCCAACTCATGCTGTGCCGCACCTGCAATATCCCGCAACTCAGCGTCGCTCAAATCGTTTTCATCCATATTGCTCTTGCTGAGTTTCTTCGCAATTTCCGCCGTGATCTTCGAGGACGGCGTATAAATGCCGCCCATCTCAAACATCAACTTGCGGTCCGCATGACCCTTGTAATCAGCCTCAGTTGCAACCTCCACCATCGCATTCAACGCATCGGGCAATGCGTCGAAGATGATCGAGCCTTGAAGCATGGATATCGTTTCGTCAATCGTGTCGTTTTTCTTGCGCCATGTGGCAATCGCGCGGTCTGAAGTCAGTCCAAGGCATTTGACTGCAAGCTCTTCCTGAGTCTCTGGCCAGCGGTATTTCTTCGGTTGCGAAGCCCAGGCGATATAAACAGCCACGCGCCACTTCCAACCGCCTTGATTCAAACGTTTGAATAAATCCATCCAGCGCGGCTCAACTTCGCGCTCGCCAATAACCTCATCCTTTTCAATGACCTTATTGGTTTCAATATCTTTGGCGCGAATTTTTTGAATGATCGGCTCTTTCATCCGCAAAGCCGAAAGAGCCGTAAGCGCGGCTTCACTCGAAAGCCTTTCATCCTGCTGTGCGGCTTCCTCGATGCCAACCAGGTCAAAACCAAGCGGCAATTGATAAACTGGTTTTTCCAAACGTCCGTTGTTCATTATTTTCCTTCGAGCGTGGCAACACGTGCTTCGAGCGAAGTAACGCGCGACTCCAACCCCGACGGTAAAACTACAACTTGAGGCTGCTCATCCACAGGTTTCATGAAAACGCGATTAATGTTCTGAATGCAAACCCATCCTGCAATGCCAGTTGAATCCGCCTCAGAAATACGTCCCCAGGTTTCGTTAGCTTTATTGGTAAGCAGGCTATAGATCATGCGTTGCGTTCCAGCGCCAATACCACCAATGCGATTTGTAACAAAGTTTTTCCCTAACTTGTATTCAACAATCCTCGGCTCGCGGCGAATATTTACATTACTCACAGCTTCGTACATTCCATCAGTTAGATTAGGCATATTATTTCCTTTTACATATCTTCTTTGCGGCGCTTCATGCCAGCTTGCTCTGCTGATCTCTCGCGCATGATCGTGATGCTATCCTGCACAAATCGCGCATGTTCGTTGTGGTTGATAGACAATACAGAAAGACGCTCATTATTGGTTGAAATTGCAACTGTCATTTCATGCACTGCGTTATTCATGCTTTCAATCACGCGCGTCTGGCGTTCATCATTCTCAAGGGTCCGTTCCTCCAGTTTTTTCAGCCGCTCTCGATCAGCATTGATCCGCCTCAAGTTCTCGGGATATACACGGTCCCGAAGAAAAGGGAAAAACTCCTTCCACAGGATATAGATCAAAAAACCGATCCAGCCGTTTTGCTGGAGGAACGTTTCCATAAAAATTATTTTCCAGTCCAGTTATCAAAAACGCGCTTGAGCAAAGTGTTGTAGATCAACGTCGCAAACGAAACGGACGGCGCCAGGGCAATCAATAGCGCAGTGATCCAGCCAAAAACTGCAGCCACAAATGTCACGGGGTCACTGAATTGAGCGAAGGCAGGAATAACCGCGCCGCCCCAAAATAAAGACAGTCCCAACGCCACGCCATACAGCAAGACACTCAGCCATTCGCGCTTGATGACGATCTTCGGAAAACGCGCCGCAAGCAATTTCAATCCATACAGCAATGCGGAAGCAATGACGCCGATCACATACATCTGCACTTCCGTCACATTTGAGGGATCGGCAGCACCATCAGCAGGCGCAATCGCACAAGCTGAAAGCATCACTACCATAAACACACCAACCAACAGAATATTCAAAAAACGTTTCATGCAAATCTCCTTTTGAACTAAGTGGATTACAAGGTCCCCTTTACGGGGAACGCGAAAGCGCCCGATGCTGACCTAAGTCAACATCGGGCGCTTGTCTCCGAGAATGCCTGCCATAAAAGGCGGGCTGTGCAAAGTATTTATTTGTAAGTGTATTTTAAAACAATTTCAAAAATTTAACAAGGGTTAGAACACAGATTCTAATAAATCAAAATGCGCCGAACGGCGCGCTTTACCTGCGCCGCGATTTATAAAATTACGATGATTCAGCCGCAGCCTTAGCGGCGTCAGGTGCAAGCAGTGTTATGCCCCGTGTGGGTTCATAAGTGACAATCTTTTTGAAGCCGATTGCTTTGAGAAGTTTCATACCTGGCTCTTTTCTGCCTTTCAAGATGTCATTCAAATATTGCTTGCTGATACCAACGTGGACGGCGTAAAGCGTTTGACCGCCTGCCGCTGCCATTTCTTTGGACAAGTATTCGAGAAACTCAGCAGGTGACATATTCAGAATGCTGCTGAAGCAATGACCTGATTTTCTCGCCGTCGCTGGTGAAGTCGCCATTCAAAACAGGCGGTATTTCAAGCCGCTTCTTTTCCTTCAAGCGAATAACGATACATTTTGACGCTTTGGCAGGGTCTGAAAATTGCTTACGGCTCATAATGACTTTATAGCCGAAAACATTCATTGCATTTCCTGCGCTGTTGGTGATGAAGTTGCCTTTCATCGCCCCAACATTCAAAATGGTTTCAAAAAGATTTGGGGCGACATAACCATCTTCATCAGGCTCTTGCTCAGGCAAAATGTCTGCTTCATCCAAAATCAAAGTGCATGGCTGGCTCTGGTCAATCATCATCGCCACAGAAAACGGGGAAGCAGTGCCACGCGCCACAATGGGATTATGGCAAATGTACTCCATGATTTTCCCTGCACGGGTTTTGCCTGTGGCAAAGTCACCGACAAAATGCAAATACTTTACCTGCGGTGGCAGTGCTTGCCATGTATCAAGAGCGTAATCAACGATGGCGTGTTCCTGCTCTGCGGTGACATCAAGGTACTTATGGACAAACTCACGAACGTGTTTTTTGATTTCGATTGGCATTTTATAATCTCCTTTATTCAAGTGTACGCTAATCAGCGTACTATGTCAAGTAGAAAAAGGGGCATAACGGCGAGCGTTAGTGGCAAGAGACGGCGGATGTAGATTCACCGTCAGATTTTGCCGCGCCCGTCTCTTGTCCACTGCACGCAATGTTGGAAGGCTCAAAGCGAAAAGACTCATTGAACCATGCCCACACCTTTATTTGCAGTGGAAGCCAATACACATACGGCATATCAAAATGCCAATTGTGCCATTCATGCCAATTTTTACTTCCGATTTCTGGCTCGGATGCACACGACAATTTCAAGCCGCACTCGCTGACGCGCCAAGAGCCATCTTCCATTTGCTCCCATTCGTCAATTTCGCAAGTGAGCAGATCGCCACATTTCGGACATTCAAACATCCAACCAGGAATATCGGGAACTTCATTGTGTTTAAGAGTAATCATTTTGCAAGTGCCTTCCAACGGTTTGCGTTAGCCGCGTGTGGGCGGGCTAGGCAAATGATTGAGATTAGTAAACTGCTGGGGCTAGTATCAGCCCTGTAAATGCCGCCGAATCCCACACGTCGGCTGCACGCTGTGTTCGGCGGCGTTTAGAATGTAGATGCAAGTTTCTTTGCGCCACCGTTTGCCTTGACCCAAAAACCTATGATTTTAGGGATGGCATTATCTTTCACATATTGCGCCAGTTGGTCGTGATGACTCTGGCAAAAGTGCATACGGTCGGGGGATTCTTTATCCGCTTCACAGACCAATTCGCCACAGCCATCAAACGAACATTTCTCAATAACCATTGTTACGGTTTTATCTTTACCAGACGCAACATCAACGCCTATGAATGGCGCGGTTTCTTCGGGACAAATGCAGTTATAAACATTCCCGCCACATTGACCACATTGCCAAACGCACTCATCTTCATGCAAGCCATCACATTCATCGTATGGCTGACCAGATATTCCGCAAAGTTCCATTTTGTTTTTCCTTTACTTCGGACAGCCACGAAGCCGCCGAACTATCATTATCCATCTACAAACGGATAATGTCCTCCACTGGCATCTTATCCAGCGGGCTGACAACACCAGCCTGACCACCAGGCATCATGATATGGGTATAGATCATGGTAGTTTTCACGTCTTTATGTCCAAGCAACTCCTGCACAACTCGAATGTTGTATCCATCCTGTAAAAGATGGGTGGCAAAACAATGGCGAAATGTGTGCGGCGTCACATGACCTGCGACACCAGCCTCAAGCCGTGCCGCCTTTACCGCGCGCTGAATTCCAGTTTCATAAATATGGTGCCTGCGATAAATTTTCGTCTCAGGATCAGTCGAATAATTCTCCGCAGGAAAAACCTAAAACCATCCCCATTCAGTTCCAACATTTGGGTACTTCACATCTAACGCATTCGGCACATAAACGCCAGGCATACCACGCTGGACATCGATATTATGTAAATTCCGTGCAATCCCAATCTGATCTCGCAGAGGTTTCTCCAAACTTCTTGGAAGTGGCACCGTCCGATCTTTATCGCCCTTTCCAGCGCGGACCATAATCACATAAGCGGAAAAACCAATATCCTTGATGCGCAATTGTTGCACTTCGCTCAACCTCATTCCCGAACCATACAATAATTGTGAGATCAAATGATATGGATCGCCATGTACACAGTTCAAAACGCGCATCGTATCTGCTTTGCTCAAAACTGTTGGAAGTCTTTTACCTTCTTGAGCGCGCAATGATTGGACATTCCCCACCTCGATTTTCAACACCTCACGATATAAAAACAACACCGCATAAAATGCCTGATTTTGTGATGACGCGCTCACACGTCTCGCAGTCGCCAGATAAGTCAAATACTTCTCGATTTTGCTTGTATCGTTCAAATCGCTTCGTTGTTTTGCGCCAGTGAAAAGAACATATTCATGGATCTTTGCAGAATATGCCTTTATAGTTTTGCGTGACAAATGCAACATCCGCATCTTATCCACAACTTCATCCATCAACTTACTCATTAGGCAACTCCCTAATTTTTAGATCGTTCGGAAAATCCTCCATCTGATGCCGCGCATACGGATGCCCACCCGCCTGCTTCATCCAAAACGGTACATTCGCCAGCTTGCATTGATCGCGCAGATCACGCGCCCACATATAATCAAACGGTCTGCAACCCGCTCCGCTCTCACCACCGCAAATCACCCATGTATCGCGTTTAGAGTTTGGCTGGGACGGAAAATTCATATTCACAAATTCAAGCATCGGCTCCACACTAAAAAAATGGATCTTCGCTGGCACAGTCAACGCATCAATCATTCTTTGCATTTGCTTGTTGTTTTCGATTGTCGTTCCAAACCATACATGCGCGGGTAATCCAAACTCATTCCAATCACCCAACAAATAAGCATTTTCTGGGCGTTTTGTCAATAACAATACATCCAGATACTCCAATCGCTCAATAATATTCATTGCCTCTTCACGCCACTCAAAAACCTGCGGATGATCCTCAAGAAAATCACTCATGCTCGAAACAAACACGCGCCGCCGAATTCCGTCAGTCTTCGCTTCCCTATCCCACCTCAAAATATCATTCCAAATCGCCTTCTTACGTTCGCGGCTCGTCGTCTCAACGGGACCCCAGATGTGTTTTCCAAAACGCTTTGAAAATGTTTCGGCATAACAATTTTTGCATCCGTCGCTTACCTTTTGACAACCCCACCAAAAATTCGCAGTATGGTCTGTCCAATTGATTGTAGAATTCTTAGCCATCACTCGCCTCTGACTTTCTATTCAACTCTAACAACGTCTGCGAAAACTTGAACATCTCTGCATCATCCAACTGAATAAACAGAGAAACCAGACTCAACGCATTGATCTGCCACACCTGCACGTCTTCGCAAATTGAGCACCTGATCGGCATCCGCCCATCCAGCGGACCCAACGAATCCACATCATGCGGATGCTCCACATCCATATCCAACGCCTCCCGCAGTACCATCAGCTGCGGCAAGCCATTCCCATTCCAGCGGATAAATCCGAGGATATGGTTATTCCTACAACGCCATTGTTTCATTTTCTTTTCATCCATCGCGACCTCCAACTGCAACACATTGGGCAGGCATCCATTCGGCTACCTGTAAGATACAACCATGCACATCCATTCCGATCTCGGCATTCTGCGGACCAACCTGAACATACGCATCACGCGGAGCAAAACGGGTTCGTGCAAAAAACTCAGTCCGCGCTAATTCAATGCAACTGCTCACGCGCGCAGCATAAGCAAAATGGACAAACATAAACCTGCGAAACTTCTTGGGCGATAAATAAGCAACCTCCCACGGACCATATACAGGCCAAGTTATCTCCAGCGAAAATATCCCAAGCAGATCATCGCAACCAGGCATACACACCACTCGATCCCGCGCCACCAATGGAATCAAATCCTGATATTGCGCCGCATCGATCACCACATCACCAATGATTTTCACTCGCCGCATTCCATTGTGTGTCAGTTCGTTGACAGTAACTTCTTTCATTGCACCTCGATCTTCTCCCCTCCCCCATCAAGGGAGGATGTCCATTTCTATGTCCACAGCCAGCGCACGCACAAAACACGCAACTGGGGGAGGGGGGTTATTAGCGGTTAAATTGAAATTTTCCATTATTGACGGTTAAATTCAAAAGCAAATCAAAACCAGGATCATTCTTCATCAAACACCATATTCTTCAATAACTCATCCAGCGCAGACTTATTCTCCGCGCTCTCGTTACCTTCCATCACGACACCAGGCGCAATCCCCAGCTCACCATTACACGCGGCAACCAACAACTCCAGCGCCATTTTCGTCCGCTGGCGGGATGGCAATCCATCCCACCAGATTAGAAAACGATCAACCCTTTTATCATTGGCAAACGACATTGATAGATCATCATGCTTGACCCTCAAATAAGGATCAATATGAAAATGTCGTACCTTGCCGGGTTTCTTCGGAGCCGCCATTTTTATTTTGCCTTATCCAGTTTATAAAGCCCGCTCGCAATCGAAAGGACAGGGTTCTCAGTAACAACTGCCTTATTCACACCGCCTGCAACCAGATTGAGCATATTACCCAGCAACAGCGCCCCGCCCCCAACCACCAGCACCGCTGAAAAGCTCTCCAAATCCTCTCCCCATTTTCGCTCGATACACCCGTTGACCTCACTCGCCCACACAGGCAATTTATCTTTATATTTTAGGTTTCCATTGCGCAGCATCACATCCCGCTCACCAATCGACATTTTCACACCAGTCAATTCCAGTAGGCGACGGACGCCGAGTTTATCGCTGTCAGTCAAAGCCTCATTCAACGTCTGGTTATCGATCACCATCTTTTCAACTGTGTTCATTCCAACGCTCAAAACGCCAATGCGCTCACGCAAAGCGCGCTCATGCCCTGCCACAGGCTGACCGTCAAAATTCATCACATAATCAAACAGCGCGCCCACAGGTTGCGAATTCCAGCGCACCCGCCCCACTTCCACACTGTAAGGCTTGCCGTTTGCCTCCCAATCATGCCGCCCGATCATCCAGCGGCGAATGGCAAGACGGCTTTCCTTCAAATCCTCACCCATCATCGCCAGCGGAAGACCCACCATCACCGAAAGCGGAGCATCGAAAGCGCCGTTGGTTTCGATATATTTCGTGAAAATACCGTACACCATCGCCCGCATCTCAGGACTTCCACCGAAACGATCAAAACTCATGTTCTCAACCCGCCGCCCGTAATTGTGCGACCGCGCCCCAACATAGAATTGGCCGTCTGTAGTCTCGATCATCAACGGACGCTCCGTTTGTTTCAGACCGATCATCCCTTCGAAATGCCCGCCGCCATTGGTAGCCACTTGAGAAAGCATCTCCAACCCGCCAGCATGACTCCACATTTTCATGCCGCCAAACCCACCGTCGAAACCAACCGAGATCATTGTTTTTGTTTCCATTGCTTATTTCTCCTTTTTTAATTGGTTGTTTTTCAATTCCAAATATTGCCTTACGTCCATTCCAAACCTGCGCCTATGTTCTTCTTGCAGCTCTCTGACCTTTGCCATCTCCGCATCAGTCGCTACATCCTCTTCCTCTACAACTGCCCGAGGTTGAACTGCAACCATCTTCTGTGCCTCATCAACCTTCGGCACCTCCATCATCACCGCCTCCTCTGCATCCTCCTCCAGCCCAATCCCAAACTGTCTTGCCACCAACTCAGGATTCCATGGCTCGATCCACTGCCCCGGCTGATTACCCAATGCCTCAGTCGCCATCATCCGATTCACCAACAACCGATGGAACGCCCGATATTGCTCATAGTCCGTGATCAGTTTTTCAGGGTCAAAAGAAAAAGCCTTGTCACTGAAATGATTGCTCATTGCCATCATCGCATATTGTGTCGAATGCTCAAGCACATACTCAACCAATCCCGCATGAATTCGCGGATCAGCATCCAATACCCAATCCACCAACTCAGTCAATTTTGTTTCCTTCACCCGCCACTTCGACTTCCTATGCATCAACAGCATCTTTACTGTGTCGGGGTGCATTGTGTGTGCATAATCAAACAAACGAGTCTCCGCCGTGGTTGTCATCGCATTCCGCTTATCAATGTAATCCTGCACAGACAAATGGCGATAATATGCCTGGTACGCCGCCCAAGCCTGCAAGCCAAACACTGGCATCAGACCATAAACTAGATAACTGCAAAACCCAAACCACTCCCACGTATTCCGCTCCGCAATCATCGTCACCCACATCGCCAGCGGGATCATCGCCACCATCGCCATCGCAGGCACCATCCACTTCCAAACACGCGGCTCACTATTCATCGCAAACTCCCTCCACAACCAACGGATATTCCAGGCTGGGCACCTTCTCAACCTCTTGCGCCAACAGGTTCAAAATGTCCATCACATCCGCATAGTTCACATATTCAATAAATTTCAAACTTCCCATGTGCCACACCCACATCTCGGTAAAATACTGGTACTCATTCAAAATCAACACCAGCACATCACCAAAGCGGAATTTCATCCACCAACCATCACACCACTCCCTCAGATCTTGGTCCACAAAATAGCGATCCAACGCCGGGTTATTTACCAAAACGGAATTCATAACGTCTTCTCCTTTCCGCACACACGGCAGCGCCCTAGCCTGAAACTCAGCCCGTCATGCCGTCCAATCCAAACATCCCACAGTCCAGTCACAAAACATTTCAGGCAATACCGCTCCTCAACTCCCACAGCCACAGTAACGAACTCATTCTGCGGCACATGTACAGCCACCCGCCCACAAACGAACTCCATAAACAACCGCACCACCAAAGATGTTCCACCAGAAACCGAAGCAGGAGAATCCCCGCCCGAATTTTGACCTTGACCAACAAAATGTTTATCCATATTTTGCTCCAATTGTCTGACAATTTCGCCATTTTTGGGGTAGTAAGTGCCTAAGTAACAGGAATTTAGTGAACGTCTATGAACATGCCATTTTTTTGAAGTTCACTTGTTCATTACATACAAGGCAAATTGACGCATACTGTTACCATGTTGTTCATACTTATTCACTTCTTCATATATATATAGATAGTAAATAATGAAGTAAGTGACCAAAAACAAGGGTAAAAGCCTCAAAAAAGCCATTTTTACCGTCCAATGAACAAGTGAAGCACTTTTCAGCCACAGGATACAAAACATAATGTATTGCACCCTCAGCAGGCATTTTCTGTTCACTTGTTCACCTACACCGCTTCCTCTTCGTCCTGAGCGGAGAGGAGCGCAGTCGAAGGATCTGTTTCATCCACGATCAATGGCAGCGTGACTGCCTTCTTGGCCCGTAAAGCCGCCATTTCCTGCCGCGCTTTCTCGATTTTCTCCATTGCAGGCAGTGCCCCATATTTCTTTCCAATAGCCATCATCTTTCCATCGTCCCAAAGGAAGTAAATACCTTTGCCAGTTCGGGGAGGCGTATAAAGTTGAAATTTATCGCGGATGATCCTGCCCACACGCTGGGCTGAAAGGTCAAAATTCTTCTTGCCTTTCCGCGCAGCGGGCGACCCATCTTCCGCGCCTTCATCTTTCTTGATCCGCAAGTCCGCGCCTTCCTCGTTCATTTCATCAGCGATATTGTTTGCCAATGCAGATACATCCCCAACCTTGATATAGATCTCGCCATCATCCTTGATTACCATGCGAGACCGCAGATCTGAGTAGGTGTACATCTTCCAAATAGCTTCCGCCACACGCGCTTCCCACGTCGTTGAATTCTCGCCCACGATGTCCTGGTAATGGCTACGCAGCAGCATCGTGATCTGGTTCAAAAATTCTTCATCGCGCGAACCGTCCACATTCATCGCCAAACTTTTCATTGGCATCGTCACCTGGTTGAAGCGTGCGGGGATCTCCACGTCCACAAGGTCCCAGCCTAATTCACGTTCCTCTAAAGAATATTCATGCAAGCGCCATGTCAAACACAGGTTCTGAATTCGTTTCAGGCTCCGCATCACCAGCCGCGACAAACGCAATGGAATGCCCGCATCACGCAGTTCAGAAGTCTCTGCTGAAGTCAACTTCAACGAGATCGCACGGCTGGCAACAGCGTTATCCATGAAGTCCCCGCGCATAGCAAACATCTTTGGACAGTAGGTCTCAAACGGTGTCGGACGCCAGCCTTTATTTCCATCACCATCAATAAACTCTTCATTGCGATAGATGTAATTCCCGCGCATCGCACCCAGATTCACGAATTTGACGATTGGGTTATCCGCCCCGCTGTTATCGGGCAGGTCAGCCTCTTCAAAAAGGATGGTCCCCCGAAAATCATCCACCACCCGGAAGAACGTGCTTTCGCTGTCCGCACCGCTCATCTTGATCGAGCGGTAACACATGCCGCCAATCAGATTCAACAACGCGCTCTTTCCCGCTCCAGCATCGCCCACCATGCGCAGGTACACCAACTCGCTGAAATTGTCATACATCCACGTTCCCATGATCCAATAGGATGCGAGCTGCGGCCACTTCATATCTCGAAACAAGTAATTCTTGCGGACCGTGATCGCAATGATGGTGGTCAATTCGCGCGTGCTCTTGCGGTCGATGCTTCCATCCTCACGCCGCGCCAGCCCCGAAGGGAATTGGATCGCGCCCTTCGTTATCATTTTGTCGTCTGGGAATTTCGGCTTATAACGTTTACCATCGATCAATAGATCGTCAGCCTCATCAACCTTTCCATTTGGATCTCGATAGGCGAATCGCGCCTTACCCTTTTCATCATCATAGCAATATTCCAACAGCCAATCACCGATCCGCCCGCCGTAGGTGTAAATGACCTCTTCTTTCCGCTCATCGCCCTCTTCACTCTTACCCATTGCCTTCTTAAGCAGCCGTGTGAATTCGCGCACGCCCTTCACGGTCTCGCCCAAAGGTCGAAACGCTCCGAGGAAATCACCAACGTATTGCATGACCAAATTCTCATCACCCATTTGCGCAATGACCTGAAACGCGCGTGTCAATGCCTTGCTCTTTGAATGGTCATCGGTTTGCAAGCCTGCCCACTTTGCCACCTGCAGCGCCAAAGGCTTCGCCGCTCCGATTTGTTGCGCCGCCATTATCTTTTGATCGTCCAGTACGATCTCGCTTTTGACCATCATCTGCAGCCAGTCATTTGCATCCTTCTCTGGCCACTCGATCACTCTGCACATGGGTCCAAGGATTTCGACCAACGGCCACTCACCGTTTTTGCCGCGCACCGATTCACTCCCTGCCTTATCCGAATCCAACGCGATATACAAAGCCTCGTGTGCGGGAGCATCCCCAAACTTCGCTTCCCTCAATTGACGAAGAGCTGCTTCGTGATCGCCCCAGGCTGTTCCAGCGATAGCAACAGCATCCACCCCCCACTGTCCGAGCGTCACCGCGTCCCCAGGTCCCTCAACAAACACAACTCGCTCAGCACGCGGCGAATAAACATGATTGAAAAATAATTGGCGATTGCCAATCAATGCCTCTGGTAGGTTATAGCTTTTCGGCTCATCCGAACCGATCAATGCAGATTTATCTTCATTCAGCATCAGATGGCGGCGATATAAATAAGTGGTTCTCCCAAAATAAATACATGGGTAAATAAGACCGAATTTATCTTTCCATCCCAACATGGACGGTATGAAATCTTTTTCCTCCCAGTTGATTTTTGGCTGTATGCCGCGCTTCTCGCACCAACTCTTCACGCCGCCCCGCAGTCCCAGAATCGCAACCGCCGCGGGCGAGTGCAAATCCTCAGTAGCAGCAATAGCGTTCTTCATAAGTTCATATTCAGTGGTCGTCCCATATCCAGTGAAGCCTAGCCCTGCCGCCTTAATCGTCTCATCTGTCCACCTACGACCGCGCACATATGCCAATGCCTTCTCATCTTTCCAAAGCCATTCAGCAAAAATACGCTGGGCGGTTTCCAATACATCTTCCTGCTTGCGCACAGCGGCGAATTTCACTTGTTGCTCTTCATTCCACTTCGGTAATTCCATCCCCGCCTTGCGTGCAAGCGTTTCCAACGCATGTTTGAAGTCAACACGGTCACGAACCATCACCCAATAGATCACATCGTTGTATCTGCCGCCACCATATTCAGCATTCCCATTCCACGAAAAACGCTGACCGTCCAGATCAACAACCAAGCCATGTTCGCCTGCGCCGCGTTTCGCCCCGCGCGTATATCCACGCCTGTTGCCTTTATCCAACTCAACAGTCTCGCTGATGACATCTTCAATTCTGATCCTTTTTTTCAACTCTGCCACAAAGTTATCCATGAACATTTTCTCCAGCGTTTTTCCAGAATTTTTATAACTATCCGAGCCGTGCTGCCACACACCTACCCGCAAAACCAAAACAATTCGCCGAACACCCCCACCCCCCTTGCCTCTCTACCTTATGCGACAGATAATGTTTGCCTTACAGCCCAATCTAACCGCCAGGTATGCCCGCTATCACGCACTTTGTGTCGCATAATGCCTATTACTGACACAGCCGCGCGTTTCTGGTGGTGTGCCTGCCCATGCCACCATACGCACATGAATATGGTGAACATTGGGATTCTTTCTACTACTGATACAGAGTGATTGGCGCGGCGGGTGGACATGGCGAACTGACCTGTGATTATTGGCGGTTGATATTAATTACTCGCCATCTTCTCTGTTTTCATATTCATCAGCAAAACTCTGCAACTCATCACGCATTCGCTTCTCTTCTTGCATGACTTCGTCCCACTGATCTTGGTCTATCAAGTCTGTAATACCATCACGTACAAGGTCAGCCAGCGTGCGCGGCTCGACTGCGTCCAGTTCCCAGGACGATTCTCCAAACTTCTCTGCATAAGCTTGATACCGACTATCTGTTTCCTTTGCGGGGTTCTCTGGTGGTTGCCACTGCTCTACCTGGTCATAATTGAGCGCCAGCCGATGGACTTGAATCCCATCGCTCTCAGCAAACATGCCAAGGCGCTCTCGAATATCACGTGTCATATCAATCCCGCTGGGATCGTGATCTCCCAAATAAAACAAATGGACTATCCTGCCGTATTTATTCATCGCATCGCCAATGCGCTTTCCCGCTTCATACATTGCCGATGACGAGCTGTAGCCTTTATTGGCTGTAAACCTTACGTGCATCTCTCTGCAGACTGGCTCCAGAATGCCGCTCAGTGCGTCCTTCTCAACCATGACCTCCACATGACAAGGCTGACCCTGCCAGCGATCCACACGGAATTGACTTGCTGCAGCTCGCACGATCTGCGCAGGTGATGTCCACGCAGTCGGGATGACCGTCTCACGCCCACGATCTTCTATCATTCCCCAATCGACTAATCCAGCCAGGCGCGCATCGCTGATCAGGTTGCCAATCCGTTTATAGGACTTGACCGAATTCTCGATATAGTCGCGTGCCACAAGTTGGTAATACAACTGGCGTAGACTCAGACGATACCCCATCGCGCGATATTCATTCAAAATGCCGTTTGCAATCTCAATCACTTTGAGGCTTGCGGCGTTGAACTTGTGATCAACAAATTTTTCTTTCATTGCTTTATTGCTCCCTCATTCAATATTTCCGCGAGTATTTGTTTTTCTTGCTCAGTAACAATCGCGTCTTCATGACATGTGGCATGAACCAACTCGCCGCGCGTTGCATTCTGCTCTGACGGCAGAATATAAAAACGACGGTCGTATCCAATTGGCTTGCGGCAATATCTGCATTCCTGCTTTGCCATTTCTCGCGTTTGTCCGCAATCAATGTGACCGCACTCCTCGGTCAAACAAGGTCCAAATTCACTTCCAGGTCTCGGTAATTGTCCAGCAGCCATCACATCACCCCTTCCATAGCGGACAGTAGATCATCCATCGAAGAGCGCAGATAGCGTTTGGTGACTTCGATGGAGTTGTGACCCAGCAAGCGGCTGATGTCTACAATGTCCATGCCTTTGCTGCGCTGGAGGTTCTTCTCAAACTCGTAGCGCAGGCAATGGGGGGTAATTTCAGGCGAACTAATTCGAGAAGAGATGCCTTTGACGATGCGCTCCATGCTTCGGGCGCTGAGTCGCTCGGTTGTTTTGCCCAGCCACAGGGCGGAGGTTTGAGCCGCGCCGCGCACTTCGATCCACGCTTTTAATGCAGGGCGGACAAGTTCCACAGTCAGCGGCACTTTGCGTTCCTTCTCTCCCTTGCCATCACGCACCAGCACATGCCCCGAACGTTCGCCGATGACAATATCATCCACGTCGAGAGCCGCGCATTCAGCCACGCGCAGACCTGCTTCAAGCATCACGGCGATCATGGCATAGTCGCGTACAGCGCAGTAATAATCAAATTGGGTGACAGAGCCGCGAACATCCTTCTGGCAGGTCACGATCAAATCATTGCGTTCTTTTTTGGTCAGGGAGCGGTATTTCTCTGAAAGCTGGTCATGTTTTTTGCCCGTTACGCCTTCGATCAATTCGGGCACATCTATCCATTGGCACAGAATGGTGAGCGCCCATAGACGTGAATTCCACGTCCGCGCTTTGACCTTTGCCTCGTTAAGAGAATGTTTGCGGAATGCGATGAAATGGTAGTTGACCAGTTCGGCAGGGTTGAAGCTTTGTTTGAATTCGGCTTCATACCACAAGGCAAATTCGCGCACACGTTGGATTGCAGTTTTAATAGAACTGCCACTCAACTGGCGATGTGTGATTTTGCGGTAGTCAGTTTCAAGATATGACTGGAATTGATCGAGCCAGTGAAGTTGCAGGGTAATTGGTGATTGGTAATTGGTAATTGTGTTCATGATTTCCTCAATCAAATAATCTATCTTGAAATGCCAATGCGACCAATTCCCCATCATCCTCATCCCATACCGCCCAAATGTGATCATCTATGCTGGCTTCGATTGCCGCAATATCAGCAAGCTCCTGTGTCTCATATCGCATGTCTGTGCGTTTGCCTGTTTCTGGATTTCCAATCGAAAACATTACTCACCTCCCACACTGACCAACGCCCCATTTTTCATATCACAATAATCATGTGCATCTTGAACATCGGTAAATGAGCATTGAAAATCTTCTTTGCCGTCGTGGACAAAAAATACATTCCAACGACCATAGAGAAAGTCGTAATCAAATTTATACATGGCGTGCTCCATTCTCACGGTCACAAAACCCCTTTGCATCAGCCAGTGACAGGTACGAGCAGACATATTCCTCGTTCCCGTTCACTTTTTTGAAAACGTTCCATTGGTTGCCTGCTATATCTCTATGGTAGACGTACATGGTTTTCTCCTTTTGATTGACTTATCGAAACAACCCAACAAATCCACGAACAAAACGATAGATCAAATATGCAATTCCCAAGAGGATTGCTCCAGCAATTATTTGACCCAGAAGCGTTGTCAATTCATCAAACGTATCCAGCCCGAGGCTGTATGCAACTATCCCAACAACAACGATGACAATGCCTAAAAACACATATTGAAGTATTACGGCAATCTTTGAAGCCTCCTCCTCCAACGCTTTTTCCTCACGCCGATGGGCTTCCCATGCCTCATACTTTCTCGTGCGTTCCTCATAGTCCAACCGTTCGCATTGCTCGGTATAAGTTTCTTGATGTTCAACTGGCTTCGGCTCTTTTTTCTTCGGTGCAGGTTGACTATATACAGTGTCACGCCTAGCTGGTTTGATCGCTTCGCTTCTTTGTCCGCGGAAGATGCCCAAGGACGATACTTTCTCGCGTGGTGCTGTGCTTCGTGGAGCTGTCACAGAAAACTGATTTGCGATCCGCTCCGCCTCATCCATCGAAAACCCGAGGGATGCAAATGACCAACCGTTTTTATCCATCTCACGCTCAGCCATCTGTAAAGCGGACTTGCGCTCATGCATGGAAGAGTTGCTTTGTGGATCTGCCTTCCTGAGCATTGCTTTGACTGTTTGTTCGTTCACGCTGTTCTCCTTTTAGTTTCGGCTTATGGTGCAAATAAATTTGAAATGAGCGGCGAATAAATAACGCTTGCGGATTGGAATATTAGGTCGCTGAGTGTGATGTAGAGAATTGGGATCAAGATGACAAATGTTTCGATGGCTGTTTCATCCCGTTTGATGAGTGCATAAAGCAGGGATGTGATTGACCATAAAAACAAGATGAAATAAATGATGGGAAACATTAGCTTTCGCGTTTCGTTCCAACTGTGACTGCTTTTTCCAAATGTGCTTCGGCATTCTCGATCAATGAAATAAAGAATTGAAATTCTTCCTTTTCTTTATTGAGCGCGGCGCGGGCATCCAAAATGCTTTCAAAGGCTTCGTAGGGCATCCGCTTGTTTTTTGCCTGTTCAAGTTTGACCATGCGCTTTTCAATTTCACTGACTTTATTTTTCAAGTTCATGTGTTCGTAAAAAAATAAAATTGTGGAAATGACGATGAGCAGTCCGATCAATAAACTGAGTGTGAGTTTTATTTCCATAAGACCACCAAAGCCACCAAGAGGATTGTGCCGATAATGATGATTGCGGCATATATTTTTGCTTTCAATTTAGTACTCCAAGTTCTGACAATTCCGAAGTTTCGTTGTATTCTTGCTCTTTCAATAAATCGTCAAACATGACATGTGCCAGATAGTGGATTGCGAACCAGTAGGCTTCTTCCATTTCGGGAGGTACGGGCGTGAATTTCACCGCAAATTCGGCTGTCCACATTCATCGTTGGGTTATTCAGCTATCGGGAGGTTGAAGGTGATGACGCCAGTTTCAAAAACTTCGGGCAATTTGGCTTTGAGACAGGACATTGCCCATGAGCGGCGCCAGTCTTCATACACGACCGCGCAGATCAATAAAAAATCCGTGCTGGGTGACGATTTGGAATTGCACCAATTCGTGACCGAGACACGGCTGATATTTGTGTTGACCAGGCTGGCTGTGATCTGCGCCGCAAATTTCTCCTGCGTCAGGTCGTAGCTTTCCAAATATTGTTTCATCACTTCGTTGACTTTGGTTGCTTCTTGCATTCTCTGCTCCGTCGCGGTTTCATTATGTAACTACGGTTACATTGTAACCACTTTGACTAGAATGTCAAGGGTCTTACATAAGGAAGTCATTCAATATAGAATGGAAGTAAATATGGAAAAATTCCCTGATTGGATAACTCGAAAATTTGTTGAATGGCAAGCCAAAGAGGGGAGAAGAAAAACAATAGAGGACTTTGCCGCCTATCTCGGCACCAGTCGCCCGCTTGTAAATATGTGGATGAATGGCAACAAAAAGCCAGGCAGAGAAAATATAAATATATTGGCAGAATTGTTTGGCAATGAAATCTATGATGTTCTTGACCTCCCCCGCCCCAATCCATATTTGCAAAAACTAAATCGTGTATGGGAATTCCTTCCTGAAGAGATACAAAAGAGATTTTCCGAAGAGGCAGAAAAATATGAAACGCAGAACGTCACTGAGCGGATTCACAGAGTTTCAAAGCCGCGAAAGGTTACAAAACCTAAATAGGTCTTGGCAATACCTCTCCCCCATTCAGAAAGCATGGATCTATGCGCGCGCGTTGTGGCATTCCACTCCCACGCTTTACCAGATGATCGAACACATCAAATATTTTTATTTGCGCTGGATTGATCGGAAGATTGTGCATGCGCATTGGGTGAAATGAATAAGCGACTTCGCAAGTTATTGGGCTATTCACTTGCTGTCTTTTTCAGTTTCTGTTGTGTTTGTTCAGTTCTTTCTCTTGCCGTTTATTCCAGCGATTCAACTATTTCAACTCCGACCCCAGCATTACGATTGCCAGAAGTCAACCTCTCGACCGTTATTGCTCAAACATATAGCGCGGCGCAAATTCAAACGCAGGCATTATTCACGCCAACACCTGAGCCATTATTTACCCTGACTTTTACTCCAACCGTAACCATGCTGCCAACTGCCACATTGTCTGAATTGAAAATACAAACAGCGCAGGCATGGGCTACTTATTACGCCAACCCAACTCCAACAATTACGCCTTTCATTTATCCAACAGACGATGGAATCATTATAGAACCTCCATCAGGCGATGAGGTTTGTCCTTGTTCGGGTGATATGCTCAATTGCGGAGATTTCTCAACTCAAAATTCAGCACAGGCATGTATGGACTACTGCATCGCGCAAGGCGCTGGCGACATTCACAACCTTGATGGAGGGGGCGTCAAAGGTCTTGCCTGTGAAAATTTGCCATAAATAAAAGGAAAAACAATGGATAATCTTCAAAATGGAATAGCCGCCTTCAAAGCTGGCAAACGTGACGAGGCGCGAAAACTATTTATTGCCGCAATGAAAGAAACCCCAAACGATGAGAATGTTTGGGGCTGTCTGTATCAAGTATCGAATAATGATAATGAAAGAATTCAAGCGCTGAAAAAGGTCGTGGCGATCAATCCGCAGAATGGAAAGGCAAAAGAGTTACTTGATAAATTATTAGCACCTCCACCTGAACAATCCCCCCCACAAACTCCAGCACCAGCGCAAAAAATAGAAACCAAAAAGCCAGACCCTATTCAACAAATAAATACGTTGATCGGCATTGGCTCAATTGTTCTTGTTTGCTTTATTTGCATCTGCGCTTTTACAATGTACGAGCCTCCTGCTGGTCCAAAAGACTACAAAACTATGTCGTTAATCATGTGCGAGCTTTATGTGGAAAACATGCTCAAATCTCCATCAACCGCAGATTTTCCATCTTCATCAAGTTCGAATATTCGAGATTTAGGAAACAATATATTTGAAGTCAATTCTTACGTTGACGCACAAAACTCATTTGGCGCAGTCATTCGCACAAACTGGTATTGCAAAATTCAATATATAGGCACAGTGGAAGATGAAGAGGGAGACCCTAAGTTTTGGAATTTACTTGACATCAAATTATACGAATAATGACCTACCTTCCTCCCCCATCTACACTTCCGCCTGGCTCAATCGTTGACAGCTATCGCCGTGACAGCGGCGGCATGAAGCAAGACCAATCCACAGAACAGCAACTCGCAGAGATCACAGCGTTTTGCAATCTGCATGGTCTTATCCTGCGCAATAATTATTGTGACGATGCCAAAAGCGGGGGAACTACCGATGGACGGGACCAGTTCAAGGCAATGATCGATGCGTACCTATCGCCAGATCAACGCCCGAGTGGAATCATCCTCTGGAACTATGCCCGCTTTGCGCGTGACATTGATGACGCGCAGCTCCATAAAATAAACATCCGCCGATTGGGGATCGTGATTCACTCGCTCAACGATCAAGTGCCTGAAGGCAATTACGGACGCTTCGTTGAATTTTTTATTGATATGAGCAATGAAGAAAAACGCCATCAGACCAGCGTCGATGCAAAGCGCGGCTTGCATGACCTGGTGCAAAAATATGGATGCGTGCCTGGCACACCTCCGCGCGGCTTCATGCGTGAACCTGTCCACATCGGCGAGCGGCGTGACAAATCTGAACACGTGGCGCATAAATGGGTTCCCGACCCTGCCTTCAAAACGCGAGTGAGAAAAGCATTTCAAATGCGCGCCCAGGGACAGCCGCTCAAATTCATCCACGCAGAGACCCAGCTATTCGGCTCAAGCAATTCGTATCTCACGTTTTTCACAAATCCACTTTACAAGGGCGAGCTGCATTATTCTGATCTTGTCATCCCCAAGTATTGCAAACCAATGGTCACAAAAGAAACATGGGATAAAGTGCAAGTCATCATCAAAGACCTGGCGCAAAAACAAAAAACGACCACCAGCAAACGACATCCGCGCAGGCAAAGCGGCGTGTACATCCTTTCGGGAATTTCAAAATGCGGGCTGTGCGGCTCGCCTCATTATGGTCTCACATCCAATCAACGCGATGGCAGCGCCTATCTGCGCTACGCCTGCACCCGCGCCCAGCGCCGCCATGATTGCAACGCAAAACCCATCTCCGCAAGTTTTCTCGAACAGACCATCCTGGACAAAGTACATCAATTCTTTTCCGACCCTCAAAACTTGATCAACGCCATGACAGCTTTTCAGGAGGATAATTCAAACCATCAAACTTTAGTGGATGAAGAACTCGCCTCGACCGCCGCCCAGCTTGGTCCCGTCCGAAAGGCAATTACCAATCTGACAAATGCCATCGCCGAATCAGGTCATACCCCTGCGCTGCTCAAACGGCTGAAGAACTCCGAAGCACAGGAAACCGAACTGCTGTCAAAGATCGAAAAACTAAAAACGCAAATCATCCCGCCTGTTATTATCCCAACCATCGAACAAGCCCGCGCCGCCGCCCATAAAATTGACCAAGACCTACGCTCCAAAGACCGTGAATTTGTCCACCGCATCCTGCTCGGCGCCATCTACGAAATCACATCCACCCGCGAAAAACACCACATTTACGGCACGATCACATTCTTTCACCAGCCGTCTGATAAAAAAAAAGTCATAAGTAATACTGTGTCTTTATCCTCTGCCCCCGTGGGGGCACCTCTCTATAGACACAGTATTTCCTTCGAGGCGGATTTACCCATCGCTAACCGAAGACACAAAAGACCACGCTCATAACGTGGTCTTTTTGTTTCTTTTTTTAGGTGTTCGATTATCCATCGTTCCAAAATTTTTATAGGTTTATCATGTTTTTTCATCATTCTTCTCCATAGCTCCAACTCGTAAACGACACACCACCAACCACCAACGGGATAAACAATTTATTCCCAATTTTGCCGCAATAATCTTTCCCGTTATGGCTCGTCACCTCCAAAATTTCAATCGTCCCATGTTTGGCGAGATTGCCTTTCACTGCACCCGCGCACGATGCGTATCCATAGATGGACAGTTTATCTACTAGCACCTCCACAAAAAACGGTATCTGGCTAACCACAGACGGCGCGGCTGTTGGCGTGAATGTCAATGTATAAATCACAGGCACGAGCGGCGTCAGGCTCGGCGTCAATGTTATAGTCGGCGTAGATGTGACTGTCGGCGGGGGCGTGATAGATGATGTCGCAGACGGAGTCGCAGTCCTGAATATATCCCCCTGCCACATTCCGCCATCTAAATCCTGCCTAACATATTTATCACCGTCAGGATTTTCCTGATATACCCCTGGCGTTATTTCAATCCAGCCAGGAATCGTGTTCGTGTCAATAACCGTGAACACCTCGCGGCTATCATACGGGGGGGTGGCGATTACATATCTCTTGCTTTCAGGACGCGCAACAAGAAACGTTCCCGCCGCCGCAATTGCGATTACCAATGCAATCGCGGATTTACGTTTATTATCATTTTTTGGTCTAGCCATTTTTATTGTCTCCTTTTCTTGCTCTTGCACTAAGGCTGACAATTCCTCTCTGCAAGTTTCAAGAACTTTTACTTTTGCGGACAACGATAAAATCTTCCCGTACAACTCCTCCAGATGATAAACGGAGGTCGTGCCATAGCCTAATGCAAAACCTTCATCCTCTACTGTTTTTCGTATCTCCGCAATGCCAAAACGTCTGGCATTTTTTTTCCCTTTGACAGCGTGTCCCATGTGCGACCTAAAAAAATGCAAAGAATTTATCTGTATCTGCGCCAACCGCTGGCGCATACGCGCTTGTGGGCGGCGTAAAATTAGCCGTCCACCGAGCCACGCCCTTACTAATTCTTAGCTCGTCCATCCAGCCATTGAAATAATTCGCGCTAGCAACCTGACCTATGGAAAGCGGCGCTGTAAAGTTTGGTATTGTGCTTACGTCCGTTGTCGTAGGTCCTATTTGAGTTCCGTCTATGAAATGCATGTATCCATTAGTCCCGTCCTTGACAATAGCTACATGATACCATTGCGCTGCTACTGGATTCCAGGCAGGAGCAATATTGATAATCGTAGTGCCACTGCTTACGACAATGAACTGTAATATGTTTGCGTTTAGTCGGATAATCCAAAAATTGGCTGTGTCCACAAGCTGACCAACTAATGTGGCTATTGTCGTTCCTGGGTCTACGTTGAAGCGCACCCAGAAATCCACTGTCCATTTATTCGAGCCTGAACTATCATCTAATGTCCAATCACTTGAATCAGGTGCGGATATATAATCTCCCGCTCCGTCAAACAAACCAGACGCGCCGCCAAATTTGCTTTGAGCTGTATCAATTTGCGCGTTTCCTGCGGCTGTAAATACGTTACCTGCCTCATCCGTGAAGGTTGTAGAGCCATCTGCTCCGTCCATGTGCAATAACGCTACTGTATAGGCATCATCTACTGCCATTCTAAGCCTCCACTCCTACTGCAATTGCTCGCCATGCAGACGCGATATATTTCACTCCGATGATATGTTGTTTTCCCGCAGTGGTAGCGGTTGGCAGCGTTACCCCTAATGCTGTAATACCTGTCCATGTCAGGGCTTTGGATACCCCAGCATCTTTCAATCCAATAAATATTGTCTGCCCTGTTGTTGGTGTGCCAGCCACAGATATTTCAGTCGCATTTGCAACGGCGGTCAAATAATACTCATCGTAACTGTCCGAATCAATAACAGCGGTCGCGTCATCGGTCGCGCTTGCAACTCGTTTTGTGATTCGTTTATTGGTCAGGGTCTGTATGTCGGTTTCTCCAAGTACAGTCCCTGTTGGCGCAGTCTTGCCTGCCCATGCAGTAAGGTCTGCATCATACGCCTGTACATCAATACCAATCTCCAAATCGAGAAGGGCTTTCATGGCTGCATAATCGGCGGCGGTAATTAGGCTCTGCCCGTTTGCGCTCGCTCCAGCAAGGGTGGTAAGTACGGAATTGTATGCCTGGATATTTGTGCCAACAACCAAATCAAGCAGGGTACGCACAGTACTCGCTGATAATATTTCTGGCGCCCCATCACCTGCGGTACTTCGTCCAAGCAATGACGCAGTCGCCATATTTGCCATTTTTGCCAATGTTATTACACCAGCGTCAATTGTCCAGACAGTTCCGCCCACTGATACGGTAAGGTCACCCTTATCCCCATCTGATATCCCACTACCCCCTGTTCCGAGCGGTCCTGCGACAGTACCAGCGTCGTCCTTTGTGTATGCCCCATCGGGACGAAAAAATAACGCCCATTCACCAACTCCAGGAGTAGCTGGCGATTCGCCTGCCGCGTATTCTTCCACGTACAATCTTAATTTACTTATCCCTGCTGTCATAGTAGCATTACCTCCGCGTCACCAATAAAGGTGATCGCATAATTTCCATAGTTTATATAATCAGCCACGACTAGGCTTTCCCCATCCGCCAGTGATAAATCTGCGGTTAGGTTACGTTGGAAGATTACAGAACCGCCGCCTCCACCGCCAAACAGTCCTGGAAAACGTAGATCATCAAAATCAGTATTGATGCGTCCTTCTTGAATCGCAGTTTGACCATAATAGACGCGCACGCAGCCGCAGACAAACAATGTATCGGCTGGAACTGAAGGACGGTCACTCGGAGCCAGCGCAGTGATGTCTACCTCACTGCCCTTGGTCTGAATGATTGCGCCTGTGTTGTCAATGCTGATCATCACCAGCGCCGCCTTGCCCGCCGTGGTGGGAATGTGCGCGCTCAAGTTTATATTTTGGCGCGCAATCGGGATGAAATCAGTCCCATCGTTGACGTTGCCTTTGTAAAGCTCAACGTTCATTCCGCCAGCGCTCGAAACGCCCAGCTTCAGCGGAGAGAATGCGCGCAGATGCACACTCAGCGGATCCTGCCCGCCGCCCGAGGCGTTCCATTCATAACGTTTCGCGGGGGCATAACCCACATAGCCAACTTCCACACCCGCAGGAGTTTCGCTTCGTGTGGAAAGCACCTGAAATAATTTATTTTTGTAAACCTTATCGCTTTGGTCTGGCTCGTATCCCACCCAAATCTTGATGCCCGCCTGGGCAGGCACGCGGTTATTGAACACAGGCAGAACCTTATCGCCGATGGTGACATAGTTGAAATTACTCAGTCCGGGCACCGTCACAGCGCCAAAGCCATCACCCAACACGCCAGGCTGACGCTGGGTCTCATCCTGTTTGAGCGCCAAACGCAGCTTGATTTTGTTCGAGAATATTTTGATCGCGTTCATCTCACTCCAACGGACAAACATTATTGACGCTGGTACTGCCAAGTGTCACCCTGCGTCCATCAACGCGCACATTGCGCAACAAATAACCAAGCGAACCGCCATTATCTGTAAATAAAGAGTCTGCAACACGGTAGGCTATGGAAGTCTGCCCAGCCAGAAAATAAGATCTTCCATAATGCGTTGACCCAATGCGTTCTGAGAAGATACACCCATTGGGATTGGCATTTGCGAAAATATTACTTTGAAATCCATTCCATGTGACCCAGCCCACACTACCGCTGAACCCACCGCCATCTACATCAGCCGAATAGGTATAAAGTATGCCGTTGATCGGGGTGACAATATCGTTATCCCAGGGACCACCCAAACCTTCAACCGCGTAATATTTACCAACTTCCAAACCGTTGATCGTGACGCCGCTATCATTGACAGCTTGCACACTGCCGCTTGAAATTACCTCCATAGGAACGTATGCCACAGGCGAGCCTAGACCTGCTTGTAATTCCAGTTCAAATCCATCAACCTCTACTGGTGAGATTGGATCAAACTCAAAGTTTGCGCCCGCAGTCACCACACGCGCCCCACTTTTGACCCCGTATAAAGCGACCTTGCCAGCCGCATCACCGTAATAATGCAGGTCAATAACTAATTTACTTGGAGATGCGTAGTTGTATGATTTCGGGCGCACGCGGCACGGAAAATATATTTTCGCCACGGGTGGAACATCATCGCCACGAATCTCGCTCTTATCCCAACTAACGCCAAAGGAATTGAATTCACTGCCACAACCCGCGCCTGGCACTGGATTTGGAACAGTGTCTGGAAACCAATCGCCGAGGTTTGCATTCGGGAAGTCAAAACCCACATCGCCAATGCCATAATCGCCAAGATTGTTTTGCACCACGGGCGGAGGATAATAGGTCACGCCATCCACGCCGATGGCTTCAAGTTCAAATGTGACATGCGTCTGCAAACTGTTTTCATCTTGCACCAGTTCCACCTTGCGCGGAATCAAGCGGGCGGCTGTCAGCCCCACCCCACGCGGATTGTCCGCCGAGTCAATCGTCAGCGTGCAATACATGCGCGGAGCAATATCCAGCAGGCGGTTATTTTCCGCGAGGCTCGCATCCAACGGCTCGTAATCGTTATTGCTGACCGCCATCAAACAGCCTGCAATGCGGTTGCATTCATCCTGGTCGAAGATAATGTAATCGTCGAAGGAGGCAATATCTCCATGCGTTTTTGGGATGACGCCCGGCGCATGTGAATAGATCGGGGCGGCGGTGGCGCCATCATAATCCGAAGCGGCTGAAAGCTCGATCATGGCTGTCTTGGCGCTGGTGTTGCGGATGATCTCCAAGCCGTCCCCGCGGTCTAATTCGGTGATGTCCATCACCACCGGCAGGGATGCGCGCTCACTGGCGGCGATCATTTGACTGTCAATCTCCACGTATAACTGACCGTATGAATTCACCAGCGGAGTTGCAAAAATGGTATTCAACGCAATCGCGCTGATCTGTTCATAGAGCGACCCCACAGGCTTTGCCAGCACTTTGAGCCGCGTAATATCATCGGTGAAGAAACAATCCATCACGCTGGTTGCCGTGGATGTCCAATACAGCAAATGCGCCAGGGCTTTATCCACTGTCATTTCTTTGATCTGTTTCCAGTTGGCAGGCACGCCGCTCACATCCTGCAATTCAAACGGGAATGCGCGGATCTTGTTCATCCAATGCGCCGCGCTCTTGACGCTGAAAGTTACCTCACCGCTGCCACTGTCAAAGCTGATCGATTCGCCGTCTATCCAGCCAATGCAGACGATATTTTCATAGCCCGCGATCTTGCCCACCGAACCTTCCACGCCGTCATAATAATCGGTGGCATACAGCACACACAACGCGCGGTCAACCACTTCGGTCTTTGCCACATCAGCCAGGCACTTCACTTCGAAAGTCCAGCCGCCTTCGCCATAATCGCCGCTGCAAGCCTCCAGTCTGAAAGGAATGGGGTCAGGGTCTACAAAAATCCATCTATAGGATGTAGAAACGCGCCCTGCGCTGTCTGTGATGGAACAGCTCCAGCGATATTCGCCCGCCGCTTCATAAGTCCAACTGGGGGCGGATGTGTCCATATCGTAGGTATCGGCTGCGCCCGGGGCTTCGTACAAATAACTGACAACGGTTTCATCGTCGTAACATGCCGAAAGTGTCGGGTCAGGCGGAATGAATTCAGCCACGCCCGCCGCCAGATGCAAAACAGCCACCTGCGGCGCAATGCGTGGAATGACTCCGCCGTTGGTGTAGGCTCCAAACTCAATGTCAAAATCCATGCGGATCACGCCGCCGGTGAGCGTGATGTCTTTTTGCCATAAGCCGAAGGCATTGACGATGGTTAGGTAATCATTATCAGCAAATTGAATATCGCTGACCTGGTTGATGTAGAGCGTATCAGCCGTGGGCAGTTTACGCACGCGGCAAATGCCCTTATCGCTTGCGCCTGCGCTCGACCCGATGTAAACGGTCATGCCTGCCAATACATCAGCCAGCGTGCCAAGTGCGCTGTCGTAGGTAAGCTGCGCCACGCCGTCGAGCGTGGTAAATGTTTGGTTGACTCGCGCCGTGTAGACCATGGCAGGGTGCTGAATTGCCAAGCCCAATTTCACAGCCTGATTCGCACTGCGGAATTTGACCAGCTCGGGAGCGGTTGCGGCGCGCGCGGCGAAGTTGCTCATGGTGTCACCACTGCCCACGCCAGAAATTCGATTGCAATGTTGGTACGGTAGCCCACTAACCCGTTCATGTGATCGCCGTCTTGCCGCGGATCAGTCCAGTTCATGGTCGTTTCGTAAATGGCGGTTGTGCCGTCGCGTTTTTTACTTTGGATGTAGACCGCGCTGGTTGAAATAAACGCCGCCAATACCGCAACTTGCGCATCAGAGATCAGGGGAAACGTCCAGGTGATGGTGATGGGACCGCGCCCGCGCATGGAGCCATCCGCCAGCTTATCCATCTTGCGATATTGCTGGAACTCCCATTGCGGGTCAGGGCAGGGCGTCGCCAGCGCATCCAGGCTGGTGATACCGCCTGCGGTTGTGCCGATTTTGAAGTCACTTGCCATTAGATGCCTCCCAGTGCGTTCTTTGCAAAGCGGTTGATCTTCGCATCCATCAGCCGATCCACATCATTGAGGGTCAGACCGCCGCTCAAATTGATGGTGGTGCGCGTTGAATTGTTGGAACTCATGTTCTGTACAGGCTTCGCCATGGTGCGCGCAATATCATTCGGGTTCATCGCGTTTCTCAACCCGTTCTGAAATCCTTCACCGCTGAAAATGCCAAGTTTCATAAATTCTTTGGAAGGTGAAGATATCCCAAGCGACCTTTTTATCGCCGCTAATGCCGCCTGTCCTGCCTGCATTGCCGCTGAAACGATCATCGGAATACCGCCAAGCATTCCATTGGCAAGCCCTTGCAGCATCCACCGTCCAAAAGCCTTCCAATCGATCTTTTTGAAGAAATCTCCGATCTTTTGCACCATTTGATTCAGGTAATAGCCGATCAAAAACCATGCCTGTTTGACCGTATCGGTGATGCCGAACCAATTATTTTTGAATGCCAGATAAAGCAAAACAAGCGTGCCAATAATCAATAGTATGGGACCAACAACTGCCGCGATTGATAATCCAACGCCTCCAATTGCTGTCGCAAGTCCAGTTATGAATGTTCCCGCTGCACCTGTTGAAATCCCTAAAAAACCCAGAACCTTTACAACTGTTGCGGCGATACCAACCCATTTGACAAATGTTCCAACCAATCCAAATATCCCACCTGAGAATGGATTGAGACTTTTAGTTGCACCACTAAACGCCAATGGCAATGCTTTTCCAAATAGAAATAAAAGCGGACCAGCAACAAAAACAATCAATAAGATTATTTCAATAAACTTTTGAGTTTTAGGATCAGCTTTATTGAACCAATCTAGCCATTCATTCAGTTTTGTCAACACTTTGGTAACAATCGGCACAAGTTGCTCGCCTAAAATCTTGAGAGTATCTCCCCATGTCGCCTTGAATGTTTTCAGTGAATTTGCAAGTCCCTCAGAGGTACGAGCAAAATCGCCTTGCGCATTCGTAGATTGTTCAAGCATCAACGCGTAACGTGCCTGTAATAATGCTGATTGTGAAAGTTCACCATTTGCATCTGCCAGCCCCATCTCAAGTGCTTTTGTTTTTGTGGCTGCCATCGTAAGGTTGATACCCAATGTTCGCAAAGGTTCAACTTCACCGACTAAGCCTGAACGCAATTTTTCTAATACTAAAGCTGGATCTAAATTATTGAACGAAGCCAGGTCAGCAGCCAGTTGCACTAAACCCATTGACATATCCGCTGCGGGTTTCCTGCCAAGCCCCATGGACGTAAATAGATTTCCAAAGGTGCCAGTCGCCTCAAGCGCCTGTTGTTGTGACATACCTAGATTTTTAGCGGCGTCCAGTGACCATTCCTTTATCACATCGGAATTTTCGCCAAATACCACATTCATTTTATTCAGGCTTTCTTCATAAGCGGAAGCCGTCATCACCGCTTCTTTTGCCATCAAAGCCATCGGTATGGTAATGGCAACAGTCATCGCCTTGCCTATATTCTGCAAGGTCGCTCCAAGTTTCTTGGCGGAATTCTCCAGTGAACCCAGGCTCTGATTGGCTTCCCCAACGCCTTTCTTCACACCGCTTGAGTCAATATTTACTTTTCCGTAGGCACTACCTAATTGAATTGCCATAGTTCACTCACCACGTTCCATTTGGGTTGATCTTCACTCGTTTGATCTGTCCGCTCGCCACAGGCGCATAAGACCTTTGACCTTCGACCTTTGACAAATCACTGAATGGGTTCTTGCCTTCGTTCAGCATATTCTCAAATTTTCTGCCCGTCATCAAACAGGCTTCATCCAACGCCCACGCCGCGATCTCGGTTTCCAATTGCACGAAATCACTCGGGCGTTTTCCGTAAGCGGTCGCAGAACTATACAGCCGCCACAGGTTGGTCTTGTCCTTCACGAAAGGACTGCAAAGCAGTTACCTCCCGATTGACATGATTGAAGATCTCCATCTTGTCATCGTTGGGAAGCTCATCGAGCGTGATGTGGCTGTCATCAGCCACTGTGCCGATCTGTGGCGAAACCAGCGCAATGTTTACCAGCGCATCGAGCATGGTCTTGAACTCCGCGCCATTCTCGGCAAGCGCTTTCAAGTCCAATCCGCTTGCACCGCTCTCTGCGGCATCAGTTGCCATCTCAACAAACGAGGCGGGTAGTTTGCCAGTGAGCAACAAATCGGTCATCGTCACATCGCGCACGGTTGCGGTCAGTCCGCTGGGCAGGGTCAACTCATGCAAACGCGAAGCGCGCCAATCAGCTAGGTTTATCCGTTTTGCAGTTTGTGACTGTTCTAAACTTTTGGTATTTTTATTCATTGCTTTTTCTACTTTCCGAAGGATGAATGACTTTCATCATTCATCCTTCATAATTCATCCTTGCACTTTTACGCCGTTGTGAAATTCACCACGGTATCAGCCAACGTCTGACCGAACGAATCCACCACACCAGGCACCACGATCAAATACTCGGTTGCCCCAGCCATATCGGTTGACGGGTTCAACGTCACAACCTTGCGTGCCGCGTCAATGGTACGAGCGCAAGCCTTCGGCACGCCCGCCACAGTGGTCATCACAATTGCATTCTCAGCGCCAACTCTCAGCGCATTGCTGAAGGTGAGGACGATATTCGAGGAAACCACGATTCCAGTTGCCGCATCCGCTGGGACAGGGGTCAACGTGAACGCGGGAGCCGAAGCGGTCGCACCAGGCAGGGCGGTCGTGGTCTCATTGGCGGCGATCTCATACGCCTTACCGCCAACTTTCACGCCCGCAAACTCCGCCTCAAGCATGAAGAACTCACCGCGCTTGAATGAACCTTTCGGCGAGCCAGTCAGCTTGATCTTCAACAACTTGACGTGGATGTCATCACCCACATCACCCAGGGATTTGCCATAGGCTTTGAAATACGGGAAGGTGGGCGAATCGCCTTCGAGCGTGCCCACCTGATTGGGAGTGACCCCAGTCGGGGAAAACGTGTGCCCCGTCATCAGGGCATACGCATCGAGCGGAATACCGCCCGCCTTGAACTTGCCTTTCACGCCAAGAGGCTGGGTGACGAGTCCCTGCAATTCATCATTGCCGAAAAACTCACCGCTCACCACGGTTTCCTCAAACTCCAATTCCAAAGCTGCGGGCAATGAAATTGCAGTCACGCCGTCGTAGGAAACCACCACGATCTCTTTGAGACCAAACGGCTTACCATCAGTTCCTATTGTCATAACCTATTCTCCTTGTCTATAATTTGCGGACTGCTGAAAATCTCAACGACCCAAGCGGACAATCCAAAGCCTGGTCTCGCTGTTGATGCACTGCTGAAACGAACTCAATATTCCAAACATTGGTTCCAATTTGTTTCTCGTTCAAATCGGCGTATGCCAGCGCCATTGCGCTTGCGATTGTGGCATAGCCCGAGCGCTGATAAAAATAGATCACGAACGTCGTCCGCACGCTGGTTTTATACGGTCCAGTGGGCACCTCATTCGGCAGCTTGATCAACGCGCAGGGCTTGATCTCTTTATTGCTATCAAACGCCGCCGCCGTCTTCTGGAGTGAAATTTCCTCCACATCCACGAAAATGCCGCCCGTCAACAAAGCCATCAATGCTGTGTCTGCGGTCAAGGCTGCTTTCAGGTCACTGGATAATGTCATTGCAGTAATCCTTTCAATTCATCGCCGAACAACCAGACCGCTAGGCTGTACGCATTCGGCATTAATGAAACATTCACATCCCCGCCGATCATGGACTTGTACGAATCCATCTCGGGGTAACTTCCGCCATTCAACCAGCCATTGAGTTGATCTGTAAAAGCCTTCTCATCCATCACCACCGCAGTCTTATAACAAAAACATTGCGGATGAAGCGGGTACTCAATTGTGCCTACTTCATAAATGCCCTGACCGTTCTCACCGCCTGCAATCACATCATCGCATTCATCAGCCTCAGGATGCGCCGCCGAAAGGTGACATTGTTCCTTCTCAACCCAGGGCTGTGAGGCTAGGAGTTTGTCCGTAGCGAGAGCGTGAGCTTTTTGAATTTCCGTGCGTGCCAATCGCAGAGCGTTATAGCTAACGCCGCGCCCATCGCAATCATTGCCACTGAGCAAGCCAGTCGTATCCCCAGCGGATTTATCAGATGCCGTTCGTCCATATAACCTCGTTGAAGTCCAGCGCGGACAGTCAAAAAGC
>Ga0208957_1000353_pt1 | contig 40032 bp, 68 predicted proteins | sample RifOxyA1_FD_184029 | JGI IMG/M metagenome (GOLD analysis project Ga0208957, IMG submission 184029) | Groundwater microbial communities from Rifle, Colorado - Rifle Oxygen_injection A1 (SPAdes) | ecosystem: Environmental > Aquatic > Deep subsurface > Groundwater | place: Rifle, Colorado, United... | reverse complement strand
ATCTAGTGTACTTACCTTTATCTATCACAATATTTTGTCCAGAAATATTTTTGGCTAAATCTGAACATAAAAATAACGCTAGGTTTGCTATGTCGATTGATTCAATACCCTCATCTATTCTTTTTCCTGCATCCTTGACTGGACCCGGACTAATAGTATTAATTGTTATTCCGGGATAGCATTTTCTGGCTAATTCTTTGTTCAAAGCTATTTGTGATGCTTTGGCTATTGTAAACCATGGAAGTCCTCCAGACTCTGTTCCATAGATAGATGCTATTGTGATTATCCTTCCCCACCCCTGAGCAATCATTCCTGGTAGGTAGTGTGTCGTTAGTTTTCTGGCAATTCCAGCATTCTTTTCATAGATTTTGTCCCATTCATCAAATTCCCATGGATCTATGTCTTCGCCCCATCTTCCACCACCACCAACATTATTAATTAAAATATCTGTTGTTGGAAACACTTCGATTAATTTTTCAATTCCGTTTTCAACTAAATCATAGCCATCTGTGGTACTGATGTCCGGGACTATTACTCCATATTCTCTTAGTTTTCCTTTTATCGATCTGCCAATTCCTCGGCTGTTGCCGGTAATAATTGCTATTTCACCAGTCACCGTATTCTCCTTTTCCATAGTTTCCTTTTTTTGGGGTTTGTCTATAAATATAATATTTTCCGAAAAGAGCATGATAATCTTCAGCCATATCGTTGATTATTTTTATATTTTTTTCTCTTCCTTCTATTGGAATTTCTTTGGTTAAGTCTATCAGTATAGTAATTTTTTTATGAATCTCTCTTTCTAATTCCTCTTTGGTTTTTGTATTCTTTTCTATTCCCATATTTTTAAACCTAATTTAATTAATTCGTCTTCGTTTAATTTTTCTGTAAGGCAATAAAGTATTCCTCTAAATGCTTTTATTTGAGATGCCCACACATACTCTAAGTTTTCTAGGGTGTCTTTATCAGCAATCAATCCGGCCCTTTCTATTTCTTCAACCTTTGGCTTGACTATTTTACATGACTCTAGTGTATTTGTATAGAAATAAAATTTTTTATTTACTTTTAAAAGCGGTTCTTTTAAAATATTCATTCCTAAGGGAATACCATCATAAATTATGTGACCCAATCCATTATCAAAATCATGTATAATAATAATTCCTTTTTTAAAATTCTTAAGAGAATTTAATTCATCTAATACAACAAACCTCTTACACAGGGGAAGTTCTGGATTGTAAAAATGAGCATCTAAATAAAAAATTATAATATCCTTCCTTTTTTCTTTTTTATATTCATTTATTATTTTTTTTAAGAATATTGGACTTTCACCTAAAACCTGTTTAATATTTAAATATCCTTGAAGATTGTTTGTTGCATCATTAAAATATTCTTGTTTAATTTCACAAGTAGTTATCTTTTCAAAATTCTTAGAGTGCCGTCTTGCGTTTATTCCTTTAAAAGTTCCTGTTTCAATAAATTCTTTTACTTGAAACCGATCTCTTAAATATTTGATTGCTTCTACGCTTTTTGTGTCTGTCCAAGACATTTTAGTATCTCCTTTGCACTGTTATCCCAAGTATATTTTTGTGCTGTTTTTAATGATTCTTGTGATTTATTTATGATTGTAAATGGATTATCTATTGCATCCCTCATTGCTTTTCTTAATTGCTTTATATCTGGTGTTAACCACTTTATTCCTTCGTATTCAATTTCATGCTTTACTTCTGTTAATTCTCCAGAAATTATCCAACTATTTTTTTTATTGCAATAATCTGTCTGGCCGCCAAAGTTAGTCGTAATAATTGGAAGTCCGCAAGCCATTGCTTCTAAACAAGGAATATTAAATGCTTCTGCTCTGGTTGAACTTACAAATATATTTCCTTGATTGTAAAACTTAACAAGATCTTCTTGTGGAACAGCATTTCCAATAAAAGTTATTTTTGGAGAATTTTCTGTATATCCTAATTCTTGCATTATCTTATTTAAATCTGGTATTCCATAGGCGGGATTTATTTTAATAATTAATTCTGCTTCATCTTTTTTAAACTCTTCTATAAATGCCTTAATTAAATATTGTATTCCTCCTCTATCTTCTAAGTTTCTAAATCCCTTATTTGCCAAAAAGACATCATATCTTTTAGGTTTTTCCATAGAATAAAATTTTGTTAAATCTACCCCATGTGGAACTATCTTTAATTTTTTTTGTATTATTTTATCTTTTGTAGTATTTAAAATTGCTTTTTTAACATGGTTACTTGGAATAAATATTTTTTCTATATCTGGATTTAATAAATCTTCTATCCATGATTCTGGTATTTTATCTCCTTCCCAAATTAAATATGCCCAGTTTCTATAATTATTAGTACAAAGTTTCCATTGGTGCGGTAAAGCAATAATTAAGTTAATTTCTTCTTTTGACTCTCTCTTCAACATCTTAAGCTCTGAATCATTAATTTGTTTTTCCCAATCAGTTGGTCTTGGAACAGATAATCTTACATCTATGAGCTTATTAAGTGCATTGGCGAGCCCCCTGGTATGAGAATCATATCCTGAGGTACCAAATATCGTACCGATTATATTTATTTGTGTCATCTTAAATTTGTTTGTTTCATTAGTTCTTGTTTAGTTGGAAAATTATATTTAATAAATAATTTATTTAATTGTTCTTTATATTCTTTAGTAAATTCTTCTAAAACTTGTTGATTTAATCCAATCGTGTCTCCGAATGACCGCTCTCCTCCACTGGGAGTAATTTGATGCCACGCCATTGCTTGAGTATCTACCCCAATTTTATATCCATTCATTAATAGCTTATAACTGAAAATTTGTTCTTCTCTAAAACCATGCTTGCTTAATTTAGTTGGTGTATAATTAACTTTATTGTGTATTTCTGATTTATACATTGCGGAACTTCTGAAATGATGTGCCGGTAGAATAACAGATTTATTATATTGTATTCCGCAATCATCTCCATTCATCACATAGTTTCCATTATCATCTAAAATAACTCTATTTATTATTCCGTTTAAGTATTTTGGGTCTCGTTTAATCGTTGAAAGCATCATTGGTGCAGTTACTCCACTAGCTAAATCATAACCTTTGTTTATTATTTTTTTTAATCTACTTAAAAAATCTGATTCAATAATTACATCGTCATCCAATCTAGCAAATAATTTATAATTTGATTCTCTTGCCCAATTAACTATTTCTTGCCTTGCTTTGCTTACTCCATAATTAAATGGTGTTTCTCGATAAAATACTTTGTGATTTTCTAGTTTCATTCTGGTAATTAAACAATTATAAAAATGAAAGTTTGGCAAAGGAATATTAGATTTGTCTTCTAAAATAAATACATCAAAATCTTGATATTTTTGAGTTCGCAAACTTTGAAGTAACAAACAGCATTCTGTTGCTCTGTTGCAGGTATTGATTAAAATTACACATTCTTTCATTTATATTCTCCAATTTTCCATTTTTTTCTAAAGTATTCTGCTGATTCTTTTTTCATTTTTTCTGATTCTGGATTATTGTCGTGTGCTCGTTCGTTCATCATATGGTGATCAACCCAATAATTTGTCTGATATATTTTTAATCCTAAATTTAGGATTTGATAAGTTAAGTCTATATCTACTCCAAATCCATTAGGAAAATTTTCGTCGAATCCAGATATTTTTTCTAGTGTTCTATAAGGCAAATAAGTGCACCATCCACCAATCCAATGTAATCCATCAACATAATCTGGCCCGCTTATTCCGCCCCCATTGAGAGGTATAACTGCCCCGCAATCCGAAAGAATAGATAATGCTTTTATTGACTGAATCCAATCTCGCCTATATAATTTAGGAAAAATAACATCTGTTTGAGTCAATATTAAATCTGATTTTAAGTCTTTAGCTAGTTTAAATAAAATATTATATGCATGTAGGGAAGTTGTTGTTTCTGCGTTTATTATTTTAATTTTATTATACCTTCTTTGTAAATTATAACAAAACTCATTGGCTTCATTGGTTATATTTTTCCCTAAAACAAACACTATTTCATCATAACTAAATGTTGAATTTAACAAGCTTTTTATCATTTCTTTTAATGACTCAACATCGTTTTTTACTGGGCATCCAATAATTAATTTGTGTGTACTCATTTTATTTTATTTTCTCCCATAATTTATCTATTTGTTCATTACGATTGTGAATTAACCAACCTACAAATATCATTGGATTTTTATGGGGACTAATTTGATAACTATATTTATGGTGTCTTGCACAGAGTGTTATACCATTATCTATATCAAATCTTAAATAATGATACATCTTTGCTTCTTTTGGAAATAGGTGATGTGTGTGTATGTATTTAGTTGTCTGACATATTACACATTTATTGTTGTCTCTTTGTCTGACTAATTTACTCCATTCTTTTAATTTCTTATGTTTGTCTATTTTATCTCTTCTGGTCTTTAACATATTCAATTACCTCTTCTATTCCTTCACTTAAACTAATTTCTGATTTAATATATGGATTTTTCATTATTTTCTTATTGGGTCCAAGAATTAAATTTAAATTTTTATATTCTATTTTGATATTTAATTGTTTTGATATTTCTTCTGCAATGTCTTTTATTTTTATTTCTTTTCCAGAGCATAAATTAACTGGATTTTCTGGCATTTCTTCCATACATTTAATCATTCCTCTCGCTACATCTTTAGCGTTTATTATGTCTCTAATTTGTTCTGCTCCTTTCTTATCTAATATTAATTTTTTGTTTTTTAATGCTTTTGAAATTAGAGAAGTAACAACCATGCTATTTGAATTATTAAAATTATCAAATCTTCCATATACGTTGCTTGGTCTTACAATACAATATTTTGTTCCTTTGGGATATTGTATTCTCATTGCTTCTATTAATGTTTCAGCTGTTTTCTTTGCCCAAGCGGGATATTTATCTGTTTCTGTATTTTCTACTGCAATCGAACTGGTATAAAGCATTCTCTCAACTCCATGTTTTTGACATGCTTCTATTGTGTTTGTATCTCCTTGTAGCATGGGTATAACAAAATCTGCTGGTCTTTCTTTGGTCATTTTAGGATTACCTTTTATGCCAAATAAAGAGAATGTTATCTCAGGTCTAAAAAGATTAAATATTTCTTCTGTTAGTTGTTTGTCTATTATGTTTATGGACTCGTGATCATAATTATCGCTTGTCCATGTCCTTTTTATGTCAAATTCAAATACTTCTGCACTTAATTCTTTCAATAAAATAACTAATTCTTTACCAATCATACCCCCTGAACCCGTTACAAGCACTTTTTTATTTTTCCAATCAATCTGTTGCTTCATCAATTATTTTTTCCTCTAATTTAGATTTGTTTGGCCAGCATCGATTAAATAATTCGCATTCTTTCTCACACAAACTTCCGTTAGATGCATATATACATTCTATTATGTATTCTTTTGGTATATACTCGCCTGAAAACTCAAAAAAGTAATTATTTTTTTTAAACATTTTTTCTCCAATAATTTAATAAATCTGTCAGTGCTTGTTCAAGTGTTATTTCATTTGACCATTCATTCTCTTGTTTAAATTTAGTTATGTCTACTATTTGTTTGTCTACGTTTATTTTTCTAATGAATTCTGGACTTGCTATAAATTTTAATTTAGTTTTGTCTAGATTACTTATACTTATTAAATAATCTAATACTTCTTGAATTGTTTTGATTGTTTCTCCACTTACGTTATATATGCCGGTCTTTTGATTTTTGAATAAAGTATAATAATTCTTAACAGCATCTCTAACATCTGCCCATGTTCTAAGTGAATTCATAGCCAATTCATCTCCTATCTTAATTACATATTTATCAATAGGTAAACTATCGGGATAACAAGTTTCATTTTCTAATCTAGCTATCTCCTTTGTATAGTAATTCTCTGCACTCATCATAGTTCTTCCTACGCCAAAGTGGGTAAACATTCTAGTAATTAATATTCTTAAATCGTAATATTTTTCATAAATTTGTGCAAGGAAATCTCCTGTTACTTTACTCGCTCCATATATATTTCCAGGATTAGCTTTATGGTTTTCTGTAATGGGTAAGTCGTCTCTTTCTACTTTGCCATAAAATTCTGAACTACTACATATGTGTATTAGTGGGTTATATTTTACTTTACCACAACAATAATGTTCAACATGTGGATTACTATCTGGATTTTCATAGCACGGCCAATCAGCATTCTGAATATCGTTTATTAATCTAACTGCTTCTAGTATGTTTAGAGTACTTTCTACGTTGTTTTTCATGGTATAAATAGGATTGTCCATAGAACTTGTAACCCACGACTGTGCAGCCAAATGTGAAATTATTTCAGGACGATGTTTATTAATACATCTTATAACAGAACTTAAATCAGTAAGCTCAACTTCAACTAATATTAAATCTTTATTATCTTTAAACTTATCTAATCTATGTAAGTCTTCCTGCCATCTTATTGTTCCTATTACTTTGTGTTTCTCGCTTAATAATAAATCTATTAAATAAGAAGCCACAAATCCTCCAGCCCCAGTAATCAAATATGTTGCCATATCTTATTAATCTCCTTTTTAGTATTTACAACTTTCTCTGAGTTTAGAATAATAACTTCATCTCCATTTTTTAAGCACTCTTTTATTAAATAGGATGCAACAAAACCACCCGCCCCAAATACCATTATTTTCATTGTAGTTTCTCCTGAACATGATTCCATTGGTCCTCAATCCAGCCTTCACTTGCTCCATCAATTAAAATAGTATCTTCTGTACACATACATGTGTGTACAACTTCTGGTGCTCTAAACATAATATCACCTTCTTCTAAATCATACTCCATTGTTTCATCTTCTTTGTTTTTGAGCCAATATTTACATTTTCCCTTATATACAAAGCATACTTCAGGATACCAATGTTTATGATTTCCTAAAGGCATCTTAATAAAACCATTTTCATTTTTATCTCCTTTTTTCATTTCTAAAATATGAATATCTCTTACTCCGATTTCTCCATTTAAAATACTGATTATCTTTCTGCGTTCATCTTCATTGATTATTTTTGCTTTGCGAATAATTACTCCTCTCATAAAAATGCTCCTGTTGGAACTTCTATTAATAAAGTAGATTTTCCTTGTTTAGCTCTCTTTAATGCTATTTTATAATTAGACATAACTTCTTTTTCATTTTTTATTTTAATCACTAAAGTGTGTTTTAACATTGCCTTTAATCCTTTAGTGTGGTCTTGGCAGTGTTGTATTCCTGGATATAAGGGATATTTATTGCCTATTTGTGTTCTAATTATTATTCCGGGCTTAAATTCTCCTTTAGACATTTCTTCTACTTTATCTAAGTGATTAACTAATTGATCTGCCGCACAAATTAAAAAATCTATTCTTGGAAATATACTTATTGGAATAAATCCTTCTAATGCTAATCCTGTACTTATTCCCATTTGAGTGTTCTCAAAAACAGGCACTTCTATTTTTTTTTCACTTGAAACTTTCTCGCAGCTCTTAAACATTGGAGAACCACCATAAACTATGGTTTGTCCTAAGAAAATAGTTTGCTTGTCTTTTCCAAGCAATTCCATTGCTTTAATTACATTTTCCTGATATTTTTTATTATTTATAGGCATTATAATCTCCAGTTGATTTAAACTTTTTTTTAAATGTCAGCCAATCTCCAGTTCCGCAGTGCGGATAAATTCTTTTATAATTATATCTAATAACATTTGGATAAATATTTTCATAACATAAACATTTTTTCCAAACTTTTCCTGTGGGAGTTTCGCATCCTAAACTGTTATTTTCAATGACAAACATAATTGGCAATTCTTCTGAAAATGCATATTTAATTACTTCAAAAAATTGTCCCATTTCACTTGCCATATCTCCGGTAAAACACCAAACCTTTTCTGTTCCTTTTTTTAATTTAATTGCCAAAGCTGTTCCTAAAGCGATAGATAAGTTGCCTCCAACAATTGCTGAACTAAATATTTTATACTTTTTAGAATTAATGTGGCTTGAATTTGCTTTAACTATAATATCATTCATTAACCATTTTTTATCTTTACTTTTTAGTAAAGCGTGGTAGTGTGATCTGTGTGTTGTAAAAACCCAATCATTGTCTTTTATATTTTTAAATATTTTAGGTAATTGTTCTTCATTTCCGCCAGATAGATGAACCGGACCATAAGTTTCTCCTTTTTTCCATTGTTCAATCACTTCTTTTTCAAAATTAATCAAATCCTCTTTAATCATCTTAATTAATTAATTAAATTATATTTATAAATGTTTTTATGTGAAGCACCCTGAAAAATTATAACCTCTTTGGATGCAAATTTCACTATTTAATCTATCTGAATTTAAGTCTTTTCTTTCTCCTAATTGGCTGGCTATCATATTTCCGCCAAACATTCTAACTGCATTAACTGAATGAGTAAATGGCAATAAGTAATTTTGATTGTCTTTTGCTTGTCTGGCCATAGTTTCATTTACCCAGATAACCTCATTTGCAATCATATCCATTTGAATTCCTCTAATCAGCTTGCCCCAATCTTCAACTTTATCTTTATTTTCCTGCATAATTAGATTGATGTCGTACATAATTAGTCTTGCTTCTGCTTCATATGCTTCTTTTTTTTCTTTATCTAAACATCCTAATTTAATAGATTTTAAATTAACTATGCTTAATCTATCTACGAGTTCTGCTAATTCCGGCAAGTATTTTCTATTCATTTATTCTTTAATTCCTATTAAAATCTGTTCTTTAAATAACCAATTATCTGGTGCTGGTTTTATTTTGATTCCAAAAGACTCTATTAAATTAATCCATTCTTCTTTGGTTTTAAACTGCTTGTGTGTTTTATCATCTGAAAGATTGTAATCTCCAACAAAAGGAATTGAAAATAAAAATCTTTTCCCATATTGACTCATTAATATTAAAGTATCTTGCAATTGCTCGTCTGTCAGATGCTCTAATACATCAATTGAAGTTATTAAATCCCAATCTGTACCTATGGCGTCCCATGAACACCCATCTGAAATATCCCCTAAAAATATTCTATCTTTTGTAAATTGATTTTTCACGGCATATTTGCTTATTTCTATTCCATTGGAATTTGGCGCGAACCACTCCCAGAAGTATAAATAACACCCCCTGCCGCAGCCTAAATCTAAAACTGATTTTGGTTTAAAATAATCATTCCATTGTTTAACTTGGATTGGATGTTTTAATTCTATTTTTCTGTTTTGAAAGTAAATTTCTTCTTTATCTATTTTAAATTCATCTAAAATTACTTTTGGAGTATCGATTAAATTAATTTGTTTTTTGGGGTAAGTTCCTATAATATGCGCCATATACCATGATTTAAGAAATTCGGGAGTATGGATGTTTGATTTTTTTAAATGATTTTCATATTTATCTTTTATGCTCCATAAATTAGGAACATAAGCTAAGTGCCATATTGCCGTGCAATCTGTTAATCCAGCAGCTTCTCCTTTTGGAATTAATGTTGGATGTTCTACTTCGGGATAGCTTTCTGCCTCACTTATTTTAAATAATCTATTTAATACATAGTGAACTTGCTGGGCTGCATCCACATGGCCCAAGTCCTGAATAAAGTGCTCCATTCTTACTGAATAAACTCCCGTTTCTGCAGTTTTAATAAATTCTTTTATTTTATTTATTCCCTCATCATCAACTACTTCATCGGCATCTAAACAAAGTGCCCAATCATTTGGATAATTTTCCTTTAAATAATTAAGATAGAAATTTCGCTGTTTGCCATTCATTGTTAAATCGTCTTGCCAAAATTTATTTTGTATTAATTCAAATTTATCTAGATATTTTTCTTTCCATTCTTGATATTTTGTTAATGTAAATAAATCTTCTTCACCCCAGCAAAAGATTATTTTATCTGCTTCTAAAACACTTTTAAAACACATATCTAAAAATTTGCTGCACCTATCCCCCATTATGCAAACAATTAATTTATTCATTTTATCTTATATTGAGTTATTAATCTATCTCTCTCGTTTATTAAATCTTCTTGTGATAGCTGATTAGTTCTAATTACTGCTTCTGATTGATTATTTTTTTGGCCGTACGCACCTAAACCCTCTCCTAAGAAAAATAAATCTATATCTTTATTATTGTCCATTTCTTCTCTTATTTGTGTTCCTTTGTATGGGTAATAAATAGCTAATTGAAAATCATCTATTCCAGAATTTTTAATAAACGCTTCTGTTTCTTTAATTGTTTCTCTTGTTTCTCCTGGAAGCCCAATCATTAAAAATGCTTTTACTTTCATTCCTTCTTTTTTTGAGAGTTTAACAAAATTATAGTTTTGGGCAACTGTGCACTTCTTTCTTACTGTGTCTAATATTTTTTGGCTGCCTGATTCTGCTCCAAATGCAATCTCTACACAACCGGTACTCCCCAATAATTTTGCAAAATCTTTGTTAAATCTTCTAGCTTGTCCATTACACCGATAAATTAATCCCAGTTTATATAATTCTGCTGTTATTGGCTGTGTATATTTTTCAGATAGCGCAAAAATATCATCAAATATATAAACTCCTTTATATCCTAAACTGACGATGTCATTTAGTTCTTCTTTAACTATATCAAGTGGCGTCCATCTTATTGGGCTTATAGCTTCTTCGCAAAAAGTGCAATGTTCTGAACATCCTTGTGAGGTTAACATTGTTGTAGAATTAATATTATTAAGTTTATAATTAAATTTGTTTAAAAAATCTTTGTTGTCTAATCTATTCGGCTTTCTCCATAATTTTTGGTATTCTTTGGGTTTTATAAAATCATTAATAACTAATTTACTATGTTGGGGGTTTTCTATTATTTTATTTATAGCTCTTATTCCATCATTTGGAATTAAATAATTCCAATCTTCACCCATCATACTTTTTATATAATTTTTAACATGTGGGCCTCCAGCAATTTTAATAGAATTATAGTTATAGTGTTGCGCTTCTTTTAATAATCTTTTAGCTTCTTCTCGTTGAGGAGTCATTATGCTTATTCCTACCAAATCCGCCGTGATTAAATGTCTTGGGCTTGGCTCATCGGTTACCCATACTTTAAGATCTGGATAATTTTCTTTTATTGCTTGGTGTAAATAAAGTATTCCTAATGGAGGATAAATTCTATCATTATCTAAAAATGGACTTCTACAAGCTGTTAAAAGTATGTTTTCTATCATGTTAAAACTGCAAGTATTAAACTTGTAAATATTGCTGGGATTATGTCTCTCCAATGAGTTAAAACAGACCAAATTCTATATTTAAAAATATATTCTATTCTAGTACTATATGTTTTTCCGTCTATTGTTATTGGTTTATTTTCTTTAAATAAAGGATATTCTGGGCTTGCTGAAATCCAAAAAATATTGTCTATACACATAGCAAACATTACTAAACAATAGTCTATTATCCACTCAATTATGAATTGCATAATTTCTCCATTAGTCTTTCAAATGCCGGACCAATTTGTTTATTAAAATCATATTTTTCTAAAACTGCCTTTCTTCCATTTTGTCCCATTTGCTTTCTTAATTCTGTATTTTGATATAATAAAACTATCTTTTCAGCAGCATCGTTTATGTCCATCAGTCCTCTTTCAACCATCCAGCTTCCGGTTAATGTTCCATTGGCAATTAATTGATCATATTCCTTATTGTTTTTATCAAAATAATTTGTTTGTTCTGTTCCAGATAACTTAATTCCAAATCCAGCCTTTGTTTCCTTTACTATTTCTTCAGTAGTAGTGTAATCTGTTGCGATAATTGGAACTTCTGAACTCATTGCTTCTATTATTGGTATTCCAAATCCTTCTCCGCTTGTTGATAAAAAGAATACATCCATTAAATTATATACTTCATTCATTTTAGACCAATCAAATCCTTTAAGTGCAGACATTCCTGTAAATCTTAACCTGTTTTCTATATCAAATCGTTTAGACATTTCATATATATCAAATATCGCTGCTGGATCTTTTGGATCTAAATGGCATAGTAAAATTGCTTCTGGGATTTGTTTAGCTATTAAAGCAAAACTTTTAATCATTCTATCTAACATTTTTCTTGGTTGATTTCTTGCAACACACCCAACAACAAAATTATTTAATAATCCCCAATTTGTTCTTAACTTCATTTTATCATCATCTGAAAGTTTATAAAATCTATCTGGCTCTGTTCCGTGTGGGATGTATTCTGTTTTAATATTATAATTATCTAAACATTGTTTTTGTCCAAATCTTGCCATTGCTACGGGAACATCTACTTTTCTCAATATATTCTCGCAACCAATAGGCATTCCTCCCCCCCCATCGGAAGGAAACCAAAAGATGGTTTTTGATGGGCTAGTATCTATATTTAAGAACCAAGGAAAGAGCATAAATGTGTCAAGCAAGATTAAAAAAACATCTGGTTTAATTGTTTTAAGAAGTTGGCTCATTTCTTGATTAAAATAAGGAGACATTTGGCCATATATCTTATAATTAAATTCTGTTCCATCTTCTAATCTTGCATAAGAAATTGTTTGTCCTTGATATGCATTTGCGAGATGATGAATTTCATGTCCTTTTTCTTTTAAAAATTTAGAAAGTAGTTTTGCTTGATTTGAATTACGAATAGCCCGTCGGCAGAAACGGACTGTCAGATAAGATTGCTATTCTCATTTTTCACCCCCTGAAGCTCGCCAAATCGCTTCTTTTTTCTTGGATTATTTAAAATAAAATGAATTCTTGAATGACAAGGAACACATAAGGTAATTAAATTATTTAAATCAAAAATTAAATTTGGATTTCCTGCCCAAGGAATTATATGATGAGCATTTAATAATTCCCCTTTTTTATTACAAATTTGGCAAGTATAATGATCTCTTTCATAAATTTTCTTTGCTATTTCTATCCATTCTTTTAATCTATACTTTCTATTTCTTGAACTTCCATCAATATAATTTGGGGGATGTCCCCCATTTTTATAATATTCTATTTTTGCTTTTTTCATTTTTTCTCTAACTTCGGGCCTCTTAGAAACATTATTTTCTTTTTGTCTTTTAGATAACTCTGGGTTCTTTTTACCTTTATTCCATGCAGGGTGGCTCATTTTTGAAGTATCTTTAATATTCCAATTTTTTCCCATCTTTTTTTATTTTGTTTAATTTTTTATTCTGCAGTCTTCAAATTGATATTCCTCTAAATTTGGAATTTGTCGGGGAGAACATCCAGATTTTAATAAAATATTTTCATCACTTCTTTCTATTGAGAAATAAATATTTTCATAAAAAATGGCAATATCTCTGGGTATAGATATTCCATGCATTCCTTTAGAATATTTCCTTTTTGAATTTGGAACAGTTATTTTTCGTATTTTAAATGCTTCTTTGAATGTTCCCACGATTATATAAATAATTAATCAATTTATAAATGTTTCTATATTTCTTTTATTAAGTGCAGTGAGTTTAAGATTGTTTTCCTGGCTTTTACTAATTCATTTAAATGTTCTTGAAAACAGGTTTTTATTTTTTTTGTTTTTGCTCCAATTTTTGAACGGGTTCTTATTGTTTTGTCTATGGGTATTGAAATGCCGCGGATTTTTTGTTCTATTTTATAATTAATTAATATTCTTCTTATTTCTAAAAAAACCAGCATTAATTTTGCTTTAACTATCTGTTTATTATGTTTATCAATATTTATATAAAATATTTCTGGTTGTTTGTTTTTAATTAAAACTGCTTTTATTCTCATATACTCACTTTTATTCTTTTTTCTATTCCAGATAATTTAATTTTTGGTGAACCTTTTTTAAGTAATTCATAACCTGCTTGAGCCCCATAAGATTCCCAATGATTTAAATAACTTCCACATAAAACAAAATGCTTCTCTGCTTCTATTACTATTCCTTTCTTTTTATCTAAATGATAAAATTGTCTTACATGATGATCTAGTGCGTGAAGATGTCCCATTAAGTAAATCTCTGCATCTGCCATATTCATTCTATCTAAAACTGCTTTTATTTTAGTGTGTGGAAGTCTTGAACCGCCAGAACCATGGCCAGAAAAGATGGTATAATTTTGATTTCCAACTTTAAAGTAATTAATTATATTCCAACCAAAATATTTTATTCCTAAAGATTTAGCCATTATTTTGCATATATCTATTCCGGTTGACTTATAAACTCTATACTCATGATTTCCTGAATGTGTTCCAATTATCTTATTTTTTTCAACTAAAGGTTTTACTAAATTTTGCCATTCTTCCATTTGTGCATCTATTATTTCTGTTTGTTCATAAACACTTGCTCCAACAGAATCTCTTGTTCCAGCATCTATATTGTCTCCCATAAATAATGCATAAGTATCTTTTGAATTATAAACCCAATCTATATGTTGTTTTAATAAATCTAAATCACAAAATTTTGAACCTAAATGATTATCTCCAAATGGTACTAACGTAATCTTATCTGCATTAAATTTTTCAGTATTTAATTTTTGTTGTCCATTTATCATTTTATTAATCCTAATTTATCAATTAACAAGTCTATATAATTCCTTGCATCCACTAATTCTTCAAGTATTTCCTTGTTCATATCTCTTTTTAGGTGTGAAAATTTGCCATATTTCTTCTGGCCAATTTCCATTCGTTTAAATGCTAATTTCTGGATCTTTTTTTGAGTTTTTATTATTTCGTTTGTCATCTTATAAGCAAATCATCTTGTTTATTTTTCCATTTTATTAAATCTTCTAAGTTAAAAAATATTGGTATATCTAATCGTTTAGCCATATTTATCTCCTCTTTTGTTCCTTTGCTTGCCATATAGTTATCTATAATATAAACAGCATCACTTACTTTTAACCACTCTATTGAATTATTAAAATAATCCATATATTTTCTTTCACCCGTAACCACACCAGATAAAAAATCTAAAGCTGGAATGTAAACACTAAATCCAGCATTTCTAACTTTTTTTCCTTCTAATATCATTGTTCTTACGTTAATTATATACTTATCTGTTGTATCTGTTAATCTCCCGGCAATATAAACTTTATATGTCTTCATTTTGTGTTAGTTTCTTATCCTCATAGGGATTTAATCTTCTTCTTCTTAATTCCTCTGCTGCATCTATCAAACTGCTTATTGTGTTAGAGATGTTTTCGTAGGATTCTTCTTTTCTATTTAGGTATCCTATAGCTATTGAATAAATTAAATAAGTTAATTCGCCTTTTTTGGTATCTTTGTCTATTTTAAATTTTAATTTACTTAATTCTGGTTCATAGAATATCCTATCTGTTTTTGCTATATATGGCATTGTAAATTCTTTTTGCGTTTGTTTTTACTTCTCTTTCTGAGTATTTTTTACCATAAACAAATGATTTGGCGTGTAAAAATTCGTGGATGATTGCTTCTCTGCGATCTTCTATGTTTATATCTTCATTTAATAGTATTTCTCTTTTTTTGCCGTCATCCATACACACACCAAGAAGTATTCCATCTGTGGAGTTATCTATTACAAACCTGATAGTTTCTATACTATATCCATTAGCTATAATTTCAACTATATCCTTAACTGTTATTTCAAGATTTTTCATTTCTCTTTTTTCCTCATATCTCTTCTAGATTCCATTATCCTGCATCCCCTATTGCCATTATACCAAAACCGATAGTCATTAAAATTTTACCTCACTATATATAGGAACAAATTTTGGGGCGTTGAGTTTAATATCAGGATTTAACGAAGTGAAGCGGTTAAATGTTATTTGGGAATTTAACAAGTTAAATTCCGTTAAATCCTTATTAAACGACAAATCCGTAGGATTTGCTTGAGTATGATTTTCCCAATTCTCTAATAAATTCTTAAAAATTTTTGAAGCTAAATTAACATCCCATCCATTACCCATAAGAGAACTTACTTGATTTGTAGATAAATCTGAAACATCTATTTCTCCATCTTCAAAACCCATAAATCTACAATATTCATTTTTTGTAAGTTCTCTTGTCTTTTCTCCGTCAAAAACCATTCTTTTACTAAAACTATGAGTTAAACAAGATATTCCAGAACTTAATAAATAAACCCTGTCAGATTGTTGTTTCTTGTTTTTAATCTTTCCATTTTTTCCATCAACAGTTATAAGATTTATTTTTGAATGTGTTGGTTCTGGAAACCTAAATTTAAATTGAATATCTTTCCTTATTCCAACAAACCAAACTCTATCCCTATTTTGTTTTACTCCATATTGTGAACTATTTAACATAGTATGATAAACATTATAACCACAATTAGAAAATTGTAAAACAACAGCCCATAAGAAGTCTTTAAATTTGTTGGAATAAATACCTGCAACATTTTCAAATAAGAAATATTTAGGTTTCTTTATTTTTAAACATTCAATTAGATTAAAAACAAGAATAGTTCTACCTTTCTTTAAATCTTGTTTCCCATTAAAACTAACATCTTGACAAGGGAAACCACCAGTTAATAAATCAAAATCAGGAATATCATTAAAATTAATCTTACTAATATCTCCATAGTTTTTTATATTTGGATGGTTTTTGTCATAACACTTTATAGGTAATGGGTGTATTTCTGAATATCCTACACACCCAAATGGTATTTCTACTTTTTTGAGTGCAAAACTACCTCCACCATATCCAGCAAATGTTTCAAAAATTTTTATCTTTTTCATCTTTCTATTGGGAAAATCATATTTCGTATAATATTAGGAATATTAACCTTTTGTTCTTTTAACATCTTATTTTGGTATGTTTATTAACATTTTTCATTTTTCTATAAAATCGCACCCAACGAGACAGATTGCCGCAGTCCAGGTACCTGCCACCATTCAGGATAGACCTACTGCCAAGACTGCCAAACCACAAATTATAAAACGGATATTTCTTTCTTTCTTTTAATATTGGATGAATTATTGCTTCATCTATCTTTATTTTCCAGTCTGGTATTTCATTTTTATAATTGTTAATTAAATGAAAAAATATGTTTATATCAATTAATTTCAAGCCCCTTGGAACAACTATATCTTTTAACAAAACTTTTTCAAATTGCGCGTGTTTTTGCACTTCTATTCCTAACTTTGGAATTTTCAGCCAATTATTATCTTTTTTCATTTTAATTTCTCTCCTGCAAGTTTATCTATAAAATATACAACTTCATCTTTATCTTCATAATTACTCCAATCTTTCTTTTTGTCTAATTCTTCTTTCAATAATCTTATAAATTCTTTTACATCTTCTTGCGGATAAAAAAATCCTTCTGGATAAAATACCCTATTCTCGCTTAAATCAAATGGCAATTTTCCGCAGTTTGATGCTGGTTTCATTTTATATTTGTTCCTGGTTCGTTATGATGAATTAATTTATGGCATTTATTACATATCATTTTAATATTTCTAAGTTCGTATTTTCCTCCCATATTTCCTCTCTTTATTCTATGCGCTTCCAATGCTGGAAATTTCAATTTGCATTGTTCACATTGGTTATTTATAAATTTTTCTAATAGTTTTCTTTTCTCTGGGTTTAGGCTCATTTTTATTAATTAATATCTGTCGTATGTGCTTACAGATAGTGCCTCCTTGTTTATAATTCTTTCCATAGATTGTTCCATGAGGACAAGTACAGGTGATGTTTCCATCATCCCATACTTTTTGTATATATCCTCCAATCTCATAAAACTTTCCCATCTTCTATAAACTTCAAAAACTCTAGAGCAGTATTAACTACTTGCTCGTTTGAAGTCTCACTTCTTGCTATACAAATGTCCTTTGCACAGGTTAGGGCGCTTACTCTTGCATTTGTATGGTTCTTTAGCTCCGACATTTGTTTTATTGCGTCGGAACTGTATTCTTTCTTTATGTATTTACTTTCAACTGGTCCAGTAACCAAACCAATGTTTCTAATGAAGACAATCTTGTCTCCAATTATTTGAAGTTCTGCTTCACCTTTTTTCAGCTTTCCAATAAATGGCTTTACATTATCTGCCACATATAGCCATTTTTCGCCATCTCCTATGTCTATCAGCACACTTCCTTTATTAACACTTATAGCGTTTATCTTTCCCTGTGTGTTTTGTTTTTCCATTGTTTTCTCCTGAGGTCTTATAGTTGCCTCTTGTTTAATTGCACAATTTAAGCAGAATCCGTCATCTAATGGATTTCCACATTGTGAGCATAAATTAATTTGCTTCATTTGAGTATTTCTATTTTTAATTCTTTCATTATTTGAATATATTTTTTTGTTGATTCTTTATTTCTATTGTTTTCTTCTAATTCTCTGATTGCTTCTTGTAGTTTTGTGTAATTCATTTTACACATCTCCAGTAGATTGCTTTTCTTTTGGTGTTTGGATCTACTTCTTGTTTATCTACACCAACTAATTTTAATTGTCTTAATTCAAAACACCTTGGGGTGATTGTGTTTATTGGTTTGTTTAAATATTTTGCAATCATTAGGTTTGTTGCACTTTTTAGAATTATTAGGGCCTCATAAACCATCTTTTGTTTATGCCCCAGACTGTCTATTATTTCATAGTATGCTTGTCTGCTTGTATGTTGTATCATTTTAAGGATTTAATAATTGCCTTGTTTAATAATTTAATTAATTAATTATAGTTTATAAATGTTTCCTTTTTGATTTATTGGGGCGTAAGAGGGATCTAAATCAGTATGTTTTTCATTCTATTTCTTTTTGTTGTTTTGTAGTGGCTCTTCGTTTACTTTTGCCTTTTTGGTGTATGATCCTCCATATCCATGAACACAAAAAATACATAATTCGTTTTCGTCTAGGTATTTTTTGGGTGTTTTACAGCAAACACATTTGTTTGGTATTTCTTTTATTGTCATGCTAATTGGTTGTCATTTACATTTTTATATACATTAAATCTCTTGCCGCAGTAGACACAAGTTTTAATTGAGTTAGTTATTAATAACTTTCTTATTGCCATTTTCTGTGCTCTTCCACAGAATTTACATTTTACATTAAATATTCGCTCCGTTAGTTTGATTGTTTTTTCCATTTTCAAATATCCAAATTCCATAGTCTGTTATTTGGTACATTTTCATTCTCTTTGTTTTTCCAAGATTTTCTGCGGTTATTTGTATTACTTTTTCTCGTTCTAATCTTAATAAATGTAAAACAATCATCTGGGGATGAATTCTAAATAGTTTACTGTGTGCTTCTCGGACATCGTTTGAAGTTAGTCCGATCAGCTTGTTTTTTTGTGCATTGTAAAAAAATTCTATGGTCTTCCAAATGCTGTCTCTTTTACCAAAAATATTTGGATTAGAAGTATTAATATTATTATAATTATTCTGCAGTGTGACTTGGTTATCCATGTTCTTGTGTTTTTTTATTAATTTTAATTATTATATTTCTAACTAAAATTGAAGTTCTCAGGATCTAAAATCAAGATCTATCTTCAAAATAATTAATTTTTTGATATTTTTTACCTTTATAGGTAAATGGTAGTTTATTGAACTTAATATCTTGGTTTATTCTTATCCATAGATATTATAATTATAATAATATCAATAGTTTATAAATATTTCTATTTATCACCAAAAGGTTCTTACAATCAACAAAAGAGAAAAGGATATATATATGCCCAGGTATATAAGGGCATAAAATAGAAGAACGCCCCAAAAGTAGGCGTTCTTAGATACATAACGTACGATAGCTCAATAATCTTATTATTTTTAGGTTTATAAATGTTTCTATTCAGATATTATTCCATCTCTTTTTCGAATATATTTAAAAATACTCTCTGGGTGTTTTTCAAACAAACTCAAGTATTCCCCATAAACTCTATCATACTCTAATTTATTAAAGTGTTTTAATTGGTGTATCTCTATTTCTTTGAGTTCATCTATTTTATCACACAGGTATTCAAATTTCTTTTTATCATAGAGTATCCACTCAATTCTCAAAACAATTTGTTCAATCATAACTCAACCCCCACACTAATTAAAGATCTTGGCGAATAAGTAAAATTTCTTTTTCCAATATCTTTGTGTCCTCTTGTTTCCAACTGAACATCTCCCTGAACTCTTATTATTCCAATTTTAATTAACATGCTCGTTAAAGCATAAGGGCTTCCTCTAGCAAACATGTATTCTGCTGGATTAGTAATTGATTTCTTATCCTGATTGTCTATTTCAATAGTATAGTTTTTCCAGCGGTGCAGCACTGTTCCGGCTATTCCTAAGCCAGTTTCAACTGCACCCTCAATTTGAAGATTGTCCGCATATTTGGGGTTTAGGGTATATTCTAACGGCCTATATCTCATTTCAAAGAATCCAATATAATACTGTCTGTGTTCTTGTTCTGTTAGATTGTATCCGGGCAAGTTTATTATAAATGAGTTAATTGGTCCCATGCTCGCCCACCTTGTTTTAACTGGATTTAAATCTATTTTTTGACTTCTAACAAATCCTACACCAACAGAATATCTTTCCTTTCGCCCATTAAAATAAACTCCATCCAATGCTAAATCTGCATGGTATTTTTCAACATCTACTTTTTGATTACCCCATGTTTTAGCGAAAAAGTATTGCGGCTTGTTTTCATCAGATCTATCATAAATATCATATATAGAATTCTCTATATTTTCTTCCTTAACAGTCTTTTGTTCGCCTGCGTTAGCTATTAAAGGAAAACTAAATAGTAGGCTTAACAGGCCCATCAGTTTCTTTTTCATTCAATAATTCCTTAAGTGTTTTAATCGAGCCCTGTAGCTCCACACCCTCTTGTATAAGATCACGACGTTTAGTATCTAACTCATTAACCTGTTGAATAATTTTATTGATTAACTCTTCTTGTCTTTTTAGTTTTTCCGTGATTATTTCACTCATTTTTATATGAATACATATACTTTAAAGTATATATAATTATCTATTTTAGAGAGTCTATTGCTTTTTGAATATCAGCTTCAGTAACACCCAAATTGCTTCTTATGTGCTGTTCAATCTGTCCCCTAATACTTATTTCCAGAAACTCGTTTAGTTGTTTCTTTGTAAATAACTTATTCAAAAGTTCTTCTTCCTTTGCAGTTAAATCCAAGTTTATTGTTGCCATTATTTATTTACTAGTCCATAGAGCCTTAGCTGTGAATTTGAACCGATACCATTTGCCGCGGCCGACATTAATCCCAAACTAGTAATAGCTGAGCCTATTGCCGGGGTAGTTATATGGCACACTGTATTAGCAATCTCTGGCCAATTATTAGTAGTCAAAACATGCGTTGATTCTGATGTAATAAATCTATTTCTTAGTGAGGAGCCAATCCATGGTATTTTAATAGTCAAACAACAATTATTGGCGTTGCTTGTGCCACTGGCACCTACTTGCGCTAGTGCGTTATTTGTAGCTAATCCAGCTGAAACAGTGGTAGATGCACCATAAAGTATTTGTCTTGTTGAAACAACACTCCCAACATTCATTCTTAAAACATATGATTGGGTGGCTGATGTAAGATTGACTAAATTTGCTTCAATTATATATCCTGGATGGCTTATTGTTGAAGTGAAGTCTTGTGCGCTTGTGTCTGCCGTAATACTTATTTCTTCGATTAACTCATACCCATTTCTGATGATTCCTGATGCTGTGTTTATTTCTCCAAGTAATGTCATCCTATTAGTCCATATGCCTGCAGATCATTTATTAATGTTGCCATTATGTCTGCCAGCTCATTTATTGTGGTTGAGTTTGCATCATAAGTTCTATTTGTTGTTGGGTTTGTTATTGTATAGGCTGATGATTTAGCTGTCGGTGCTGTGCCAAAAAAACCAATGTTTGATCCATCATGATTTAAGTCCCCGATAATAGTTATTGTTCCAGTATTATTTACATTAAACTTTGATGTTGAGCCCACTTGGGCATCTATTAATAATTGTGTTCCAGAGCCGACAGCAGTCTCAGTTCTTTTAATTAATAAATCTGTATTGGCGCAGGTTCCTGTCTGATTATATGTGGGGATTATTGTAAAGCTTACTATTGTTCCGGATGAAGATGTTGAGGTTCCCCCGCCCACAGACATCTTTGTTTTATCTCCTGTTCCAGTTGTTGCAGTATTGCAGAAATAGAGGGTTCCGTTAGACGAGGTGTTAATTGCTGTGCCGTTGGACATTGTAACATTATTTGTCCATGCACTCGCGCCATTTTCCTGAAGATACCATTTTGTTGAACCAGCAACCTGCAAATCTAAAATTCTATTAGTTGATGAAGCACTTGGGACATTTATGATCAATAAACCTGTTATTGGAGAATTAGTAGCGTCTAATTTTAAATAAACTCCATTTAAGTCTAATACTGCATGTTCAATTAGGTGTTGCGGAATGTCCATTTTAAACCCACGAACCAATATTGGTCACCAATTTATTTGACCATGTAAGAACCTGCACTAGCGATCCAGCTCCCTCATATCTAATAATACTTCCTATTGAGCTTCCAGTTACTCCTGTGGATGTTCCAGAAACAATATATTCAAGTTTAAACGCTCTATCGGGGTCTGATTGCAAAGTTACATTAAAAGTTCCACTAATATTAAGACTTCCATCTTGATTAATCTTCATCAGATAGCCAGAACCAAGGCCATCGATTATTGCTTCTGCCATTATGTTTAGTAATGTTTTACTATATCTAAAATTGCCTTAAGTACTGGAACTAAAGCAAAGTAATAAGGATTGTTTTGCCACAATGCTATTAGTCCGCTAAGGACTACCACTGCAACATCTATTCCAACTTTCTTTGCTGTTTTCTTCCAATCGTAGGCTTTTTTTTCGTTTGCCATTATAATTTTTATTAGTTTTGTTTTAAAATGATCTTCTTCCTATGGTAATATCTGTATTTAACCAAGTAGCAGAACCTAAAGAATTTCCGGCGTTGTGTTTTATTCCAAAGTGTATAACTAACCCTGAATTTGGAAAAATATTAAAAATTTTAGTGTTTACGCGAACATCGGAAGTTGCTGCGGTGCTTGTATTTCCATAATATGAGTTAATATAACCCGGAGAACCCAATATCCCGGTAGCATACATACCAAACCACTGAGCATCCCCCAAACTAAGATGTCTTAATTGTCCGGAATCTTCTGCCCCAGAAATACTAATATATCCAAAGCTATCATTTGTTGGATTTGCCCCAATTTTACTAGTAATTCCCCTTATTTCTATTATGCATGGATCAGATAAACTTCCCGCCCCTATAACAAAACTTCCAACATCACTTCCCGCAGCAGTGCTTCCAACCCAGATAAAATTAGAACCACCCAAAAAGTATGTATTTCCTCTTCCAAATTTGTTCACCTCACTTGCATATATGGGATCGTTTCCTATTTTTGGGAATACTCCTTCAGCTGTTGGCATATTATATTAACTCCATTTTCTTTTTAAATAAATTGATTTTTTGTTTATATAGTTTATAAAACTTCTAATGCTGATATTATTTGAAGCTCATTTGTTCCATCAAAAACCACACTTCCAAATCCTTCTCTTAACCACAAACTTCCAGGAAATCCTGTTCCAGATGCTTGATGAAATAATCCAAAATCCATAATCGTTAATCCTGACATTTGAATAGAATTAAAATCTGCTTGAAGTGTAACCTTTCTTGCTGTTATAAAGTTTGGGCTTCCGGTTATTTCAATTCTCTTTTTTTCGCTTCCAGTTGCTAGAGTTGTATCTGTTGTTAAAACTGCGGCACTGCCTGTGCCTATTCCAATATATCTTATATATTGATTAGATAAATCACTTCCCAATAGATATGCTGCTTGTTGTTTTCCAAAATTATTAAACATTAGTAATTATATCCTCCACTTTGTTGAACAGCAAAACCTGTAAATGCTTGAGCACTTCCAGTATAACTTCCAGCCAAATATCCTTGATTTTCTCCACTAGCTAAGTGAAATGGATTGATTGGTGAAATAAAGTTTGTATCATATAAATGATATTGGCTTCCAGTAACAAAACTAGTCAAAATTGCCCAATAACTTCCAACAATTAACATGCTTCCAACACCTAATTGAAGCCTTGGTAGTATATCTGAAGCTTGCCTGTTTTGAGACTCTATTTTATCGATCCTGCTTCTAATATCAGCAATCTCATCTGTTATATCCTTTATCTTTTTATCTAGCCTTATTTTGATAACTTGTTCAGATTGCTGTGTTTGTCTATTAAATGAATAGCTAATATCTAAAATACTAATTCCTGTTTCATTTAAGTTGAAATCATCTAATACCACATCCACTGTATCTCCAGGATTAAGTGTAAACCATCCTTTAATTATTGCCTCTATTCCTCTGAAAGGATTTGCTTTTTGAAGCTCTATTTGAAGCACTTTTTCAGCGGTATTAGGATCATTTATTGATCTATCATCTATAATCTTTTCTTTCATGCCATACATTGCTATACTTGATGAATCTTGGCCATACTTTATTATTGGAACATCTCTATTATAATTAATTAAAATGCTTCCTCCATTTGGAGGTGTTGCGTCATATCCCAAATCTGTCCCAGAAACAAATATTAATTGCCTATCATAGAAATTAACAAGATACCTAATACCAGAAGTAGGAATTATATTCATTTGATAAACTCCTCCTCGCTGAATACTGCCCAAGTAAAGAACTTCTGTGTCGTGCGGGCGACTGACTAGTGTAAAAACACTTCCTCCATTACCAACTAAAATCTCTCGTTCACCAACCTTTCGCTTATCTCCATATACCCAAATTGAATTAAACATTCCTTCTTTAGTAGTATTATATGACGGCATTCTAATTATGTTTGTGTTGTTAATAATTAGCCCAGAACTAATTGTTTGCCTTTTTTCAAAATGCAGATCCTTATTCTCATCTATATAAAATATAAAACCGGCGAGTTCAGCTAAAAGTTTTAATGCCTCATAAACAGAATGGTGATTAAATGCTATTCTTGTTAAAGTCGTTGTAGTAACATCTACGTTTGTTGTAGTTATTCCATTTATTTCATTATTAATTATATTTGTTACTATTGTACTTATTTCTGAATTTGTATAAACAATCGGCTGAACAGTAATATCTTGTAGTCTAGCTGTATAATCTCTTCCAGAAATAATGCAAGATTGTGAATTCTCTTGTCCCCAAAAACTTACTTTTTCAATTATTCCAGTAAATATTTTTGTTGTTGGACTTGCATCTTTATCTGCAAAAATAGTTATCTCATTTCCAACAGTAAAATCTGATTTATGTCTTCCATATGGAGAATCTAATTGAATAACGAAACTTGAACTTGTTTCATATTCAGACATAGATTTAGAAATATCCATAAATGTAAAGTTTCTAAAATCTACATTATTAATTGTAAATTTTGCTTGAATCATACTGTTACCTTTTTATTAAATTTACTTAATAGGATTCTATCTATTACTTCTGAGTCTATTTTAACTACAATTTCGCTTGGTCCACCCATTCCGCCGGGATTTTGTGTTGCGATTAAAGTATCTCTTGGGTCTGTTTCTATTATTTGTCCATTGGGACGAATGATGGCATCTTTAACTTTTTTTGAACTACCTAATAATTTAGAAAGATTTGCACTTGGTTTTATTTCTGTTTTTTTAGTAGTTGTGGGAATTCCTCCAGGACCAAGATCTATCTTTGTTCCTTTTGGCACATTTGCTGGCATTTCAGTTATTCTTGTTCCTCTCATCCCCGTTGTTTTTGCCATAACATCATCCATATCTTTGCCTAACTCATCGTATGCTTGTGCCGCAGCCTGAATTGATTTTGCATGCGCATAAACTGCCACACTTAAAGCTCCAAATAAAACTATCAGTCCTCCTTCTGGTGCACCAATCATCAATGCTGTTGCTCTACCTTTAGTAAGTAATCCTCCAAATCCCCCTTCTCCAATTAATGGACCGATATTTTTTAATAAAACAGATAGGTTTCCTGCAACAGAAAGAGTTTGAACTCCCATGTCTAAATATGACCACTTTAAATCTCCTGTTGCTTTTTCTAATCCTCTTTGAGCTCTTTCTACATTATTAGTTGAAATAATAATGTTATCTTGGGCATCTCTTAATTGTTGGTTTGCTTCTACTATTTCTTGTGTCTTTTGTTTAGATAAATCTTGGGCATCTATGACATCCATTTCTGCTTCTTTAACTGCTAAAAGTTGTTCTTCATAAGCAAAACCTCCAGTAACTCCATTAACAACCATTTCATTTAATTCATATTGTGCTTCTTTTAATCTTAGTTGTGCTCTTTCTAAAGTTAAAGCATCTCGTATGTGATCTTTTTCAATATCTATTAACTTTTTTTCTGCTGCCGCTACATCTTGGAATGATTTTTTTAGACGTATGTTTGCATTTTCTAATCTATCTTGAGCGTTTTCTAAAGTTCTAGTTCTATTTTGATAGGTCTCAAAAATATTGTGTACACCCTGCGCTACTTGTCCTAAGTTAAGCATTGCTCCTTGAACTTTAGTAAAAGAATCAGCTAAATTTTTATTTGTTTTTTCTGTCTTACTGCCTAATTGTTCTACATTTTGTTCTATATTTTTAAGTTTTCCGCTCATCTCATCGACAAGCTTAATTAATATTGCTATTTCACCTTCTGCCATGTTTTTTATTCATTTTTCTAATTTGTTTATTTATATACCTGATTGTTAAATTATATTCTCGAATAGTAAGCTTGTTTATATCTTCAAGATCCCAGTGAAAGTACTCGCAGATTCTTAATCTATTTTCAAACTCACTTACTTCTGCTGGGAACCCTGAAAATCTTCAAAACCATTAATTTCATTAATAGCTCTTACTATTGCTAATCTTTCCTTTACAGTTAAAGAACTATATTCCTGCTCGCTTATTCCTGTAGAGATAATGACTTGTTTCTTAAGGGCTTCTTTTTTGTCATCCCAATTAATATCGTCTAGTTCTACAGCTAATAGTTCTCTAACCACGAAAGATTTTTCTCCAACCTTGATTGTTTTGTTCATACTTCCTCCTTATAATTATGCTCCGTAGGGATTATAAGATCCTACGGAAACATTATCATAAATAGTAGCTGAAACATTTTGCGGCCTTATCTCAAGAGTTAACTCATTGATCCCTTCAAGAGGACTTGGAGCTTCAAAATTAGTTATTCTGCACCCAGACATAACTATATTCGCGTGCTGACTTCCAACTAAAGCAACATCTTGATTTACATCTAAGACTGCATTAAAAGAACTTCCTCCTGTCCAAAACTCTTCATAGATTGCTTTTCCTAAAGTAGAATCTAAGTCTGCGGTTACACTTAATGTATAATCTCTATTCTGTGCAAATGGTTCAGCTATTACTCTTGAACCATTAACATAATGTGGAACTTCTAAATTATTAGCAACCCCTAAACTTACTTCTTTAGTTTGCTTAATTTCACTTCCAAACATTGTCAATATTGCATTATTCCAAATATATGGTTTTACTGTTTGAGCAGTTATTGCTGTTGTAGTGCCGGAACTATGTGCAACACTTTGAGCAGCATAATCTACATCTAAAACTGCCTTTTCTCCCTGCGCAAAAGTCAAAGTAGCATTATCAATAACACATCCTTTAATAGTTCTAGTGAAATTTCTTCCAGTTCCTGCAGCTTGTTTTGAATCTTCTAAAGTAAAGCTGAATGGCAAAGTTGTAGACTTGCTTGTTCCAGAGATCCATGGATTTTGTATTATATCTGAGTTAATCTCACTTACTCTTACAGTTTTAGTGCTTACTGCATCTGTTTCTGTTACAGACCCTATTGCATGTGCGAATAAAATTAAATTTTGTGGGTTCATACTAAGTGTTCCTTTAGAATCTATTGGTCCATCTACAAATGTTCCATAAGATCTAGATAGATTTCCTAAATACCTTGTTTCAATTTTTCCTTCAGAATAATCTATTGTATGTTCTTGAACTTGACCTGGCCATCTAGATCCGGGTGTTGCACTCATAGCTCTGCCATAAGTCCCGCTTTCCATTAACAAAACTACTTTATTTTGATCTGAAATGTATCTTGTCATTTTAACCTCCTTTCAATTATGTGAAATCAAAGAACTGATAAGCAACCTCCATTACTTTGCTTTTAACATCATCCTCATCTATTTCAACCGCACTGTTTAAATTAAAATCGTGAAGATTATTGTCTACAGAACCATTAGCTGAGAATTGAATGTTTCTTAACCTATTAAATGAATCAGTAAATAAACTATCTCTTTCCTTGACATTTCTAGCCCAGATTCTTACCTCTAATGTAATGGTCATATCCATAGAATCGATCTGCATTCCGGACCTCTTTGCTTTATAGTTTATTGACTTAATTGTTATTAAAGGATATTGCGTTTCCCGTTGAGGATAGCTAGTCATTACAAATGCGCTTGCCCCTTTGCGTGTAGAGCTAATTGGATCGGTTATATTGCTAGATAAGTCATTCTTTATAAAATATAATATGTCTCTGACAAACGTTGCTTCTGCTACCATGTTTCCTCGCTTGGATTTTTAACTGCTCGCTTGCAGCTAAAGATAATATACTTAAGTTGTTTAAATAAATTGATTTTTTGTTTATATGGTTATCCAATTCCCATAGATAGAAGTAATAAAACATTTATTTTTTATACTCCTATTAAAAGTACGTTATCTGGCAATGTTGCATGGCCTGAAGTTTTCCACGGTTCGTTTGCTGCTGCTCCAGCTCCTGCCTGTGTTGCCCCGAATTTTATAACTGGTATTTTAATTCCTCCATTAGTTCCTCCATTTACTGCTAAGCCCGCCGTTAAATTAATATTTCCACCATTTCTGGCTATTATTCCAGAATCAAAACCATCTGAAGCTGTTATATTGACATTAAATCCATTGCCGTCAACCTCTTGCACTGTTTCAATATACATATCGCTTGCATCACTTTCTAATACCATTCCGCCAACTGCATCTGTAATAATAACAAAACTATTGGGAAATCCAGTATATCCGGTACCAGTCATCAAAACATCGCCTGCATAAGTGCCATTGTCTACTTTTAATGTTGATAGTGTAGATGCTCCTGCACTTGTATTTCTAATTCCAAATTGAGTAACGGCATTTTGGTCTTTTTCTAAAGTTAAAGCAGAAGCTGTAGCTGATAAATCCGATATAGTAGTTACTCCAGTGACATTATTTACTATCAATTTACCAGTAAAGAAATTAGCATTATCATTAGCTAACATCGTCAATCCGAGTATACTAAGTGTTCCAGCATCACCATCGAGATTAAATCTGCCACCAAAGAAATCTATTACACCACCGCCGTCTACATCTATTTTAGACGTTGGTGTTGCTGTTCCTATTCCCACTCTATGGTTAATATCATCTACTATTAAGGTTGAAATATCTACAATCAATCCCCTATTAGCAATAGTTATATTAGTGGCGTCTTCGCTTATATTTGAATTTGTTAAGGTTGTTGAAGTATTCCATTTAACAAGATTGCTATCTGTTCCAGTTCCATGATCGTGTGTATCGGGGCTAAAGCCCGCATGCCCAGCTGAAGCATAATCAAGATTATTTAAAAGATTGTGTGCAGTTACTCCCCCATCACTAACCGCCCAAGTTGCATTTCCTTCAGAATCAGAAGTAAGAACATAATTATTAAATGGATTTGTGCTTAATATTATTTGGTCTACTTTAATCTTTCCAATATTTTCTTCTTCAGTTTTTAATCCATCTTTCATGATTTAATTTCCTTTTCGATTATTTCTATTACTTTGTCTTGATTTCTTGCTTTAGAATTTCTAAAATGGGATCTTGGTTTTATTCTAGTAGTTCCGTATTCTAAATGATTAGCATATGGAATATCTGAGAATATAATTGCATCTATCTTACCTATATTAATATCTACAGAGTTAAGAAATCTACCAGTATCAACACTTGTTGGTTCTGCTCTTTGTCCTGCTATGCTAGATTTAACTTCTCCTTGCATAAATAAAGCTGCTTTAGTTAAACCCATTTGTTCTTTTGATTTTATTTTATTTACTTTATTTTTTAAGTATTCTTTTAACTCTGGTATCCCCTCGACACTTATTTTAACTCCCATTTAAGCTTCTCCAATCAACGATCCATTAGTTAAACGTCTAATGAATGCCCTTTTATAAATATTAATCCCATTGAATTCTTGGACTGTTCCTCCGTCAGCAACTAATTGGTAGTTCTCTCCTGTTGGGCTTCCAATTTGGACTTTTAATTGTAAATCAGAACCAGTCAAATAAATAGATCCTGCTAAAAATATCTTTTTATCTGATGTTATTAACTTACCTTGCTCTAGTAGAAGAGAGTCTACTGAACCCTTAGAGTTATTTAATGGGAATATAACTCCTGTAACCCACAGATCATTGCCAGAAATAGCTAAAGAAACATCGTCGTCCCATACTGAGCCGATAGTTTCATTAAAGTATCTAAGTCTAGTATGCTGGCCGGCTTTATCTAATATCTTTCTAAATGTGGTATTAAAACTCAAGATAATGAGCGGGCAAATCTCCTTTTTTGGCCGAGTGCTTTTAATTTAGTTTCACCTAAAACCCTAAAAGACTCTGCTGATGTAGATAAACTATTTCCTCCAATAGACATTTCTCCAAGAGACATATTCCTATCGTCTCCTTGCGCAACTGCCATGTCAATTATATCTGCTTTAGCAAAATCTATAATCGCCGGAGCATAAGCCGCTGAAATTGAATTAGATCCAATATCTATTCCAACATAATTAGAAACGTGCTGTCTGGCCATATCTACAATTAAAAGAGTATTTCCAGAGATTCCACTAGGTAATTCTGTAAAACTACTTGCTATGAAATTTGCAATGCTTCCAATTGTATCTAATGCCATTTTAACGATATAATATTGAAACTGGTCCGATAAGAGTGTTTGTTCCAGACAAAGCACCGCTTATAACCAATTTGATTATATCATTAACTGCAAAGCTTCCTGTATTATTTGTAAAGGAAATATTATTTATCTTTCCTGTTCCAGAGGAAATAGAGGTGTTTGTCCAGACATCTGCCACTAATCCTCCAGAAACACCTACAATCACACTTCCAGTAAAATTTGAAGAAGTTCTAACTTTTAATACTTCTCCATTTATTGGAAATGAAGTATATTTAGTCAATAAACTTCCTGCTGCAGAGTAATCGACATCATCCATGCTTACTGCTGAGAATATATATTCTTTTATTCTATATGGGTTTACCATCTTTCTATTTTCTCCAGTTTAGATTACTTCTATAATCCTATTGCTACCCAAGTATAAGGTGATGAAGGTGCTCCTTTAAATGTTACTCCAGACACATTTCTTCCTGCCGGTCCACTAACAGTTACATTCCAACTTCCAGCATCTACAGACAAATACCCGCCAGTACTACCAACTTGAGCTGACCAAAAGTATTGTGTGTTTGCAAATTCGGTGTTGAATATAGCTGAACCAAATCCTTCTGCTCCTGTTAAAGAACTTCCAACCTGTACTCTTGCTCCAAATGTTGGGGATGTTCCGCTGTTTCTTACTATTGGGAATAATGCTCCATCTCCATTTGTAATTCTTCCAAATGTTCCAGAACCTTGAGAAAATACATTTAATCCGCTTATCTGGCTAGCACTAGTAACACTTCCTGTTATATTTAACTGACTTGGCTTTTCCGCTGAGTCGCTTGCATCTCCTAGTTCTTCAAATCCTAATCCGTCTACTAATCCTGTCATTTTTCTCCGTTTTTTATTTAATTATTTGGGTTTGTATCAAACCCTTTGAATATCCTTTCGGATCCCTTGCGGGCTAGTTTTTTCTAAAAAATAAAAACAAAAAACTAATAAAAAAATTTAATTAACTTGTTGTTATCCTTGAAACAGCCTTGCTTCTAAGCAATTGAACATCTATCCTCTGTGTTAAAACCGCTCCCTCCATATCATGGGTTGGAAGGTTGAAGTTTTCAACAGTAAGATCTCTTTTAATAGCAATTCCATAAGTCTGTCTTCTATCGAAAACATATGCTCTCTTTGGAGAGTTTGTTGAATCTGGGACTGCTGTTGGACTGGATGTAAAACGATAAACGCTTAATCCATAGATTGTTCCTTGGAAACCAGTATTTAACATATCTGTATTTCCCGCCTTATTAGCTTCAACGAAAGTATCTATATTTCTTAAATCATAAATAATTTCATTTCCGCACAATATGTCTGTTGAAACATAATCTTGATCTTCAACATTAAGCATTGCAGTAGTAATATTCGCAATTGTAACAGAGGCTCCGCCAGATACTGAGGTATTAGCTCCATCTAAAGCTGTTAAAATAAGCTTGGTTTCATTTTCTGCGAATCTTCTTCCAGCAGTACTTATGTTTCTTTGGAAAAGCTCAAACTGAGAATCTTCAATCATTTCTCTTGTAATTCTGATAGCTACCCCATATTTAACGGGAGTATATGTAACAGTTTCAAAAGAAATTGCATCTAAAGGAGATTCTGCTCCTTCTCCCACTTCTCTGATTGATAGTGTTCTTGGTGTTTCTAGATTAACAGTAAAGGAACTTCCTTTAATAGCCGTTGGCCCCCAAACCTGTGCTGCTAGTTCTCTTGGAATTAGTGTTTTTTCTACTTCCTCTATTAGAGCTGGCATAATAAGTTTAGGAATCAATAAAGTTCCGGCACTTCCATCAGCTGTGCTTATGTATTCATTAATTTTTTGAAAGCTCATTTTAAAAATTAAAGTCTACGAGTGTAAACAATGCTGTTCCACTTGCTGCTGGTGTTAAACACCTTCCAACCTGTGTTCCAGAATAGCTTATATCTATTGGCATAGATTTAACTCCTTGATTTGTTCCAGAGAATGCATAAACTCCAACTCCTCCAGATATAATGTCTGCTGATCTAACAATGTATGCTCCTTTTGTAGCAAAAGAAACATTAGTGTTTGATCCTGCATTATGTAATGCAACACCATTAACGTGGTTTGAGTTATTGATTATGTCTAAAACAATATCAGTTGTTACAAAAGAATCTGCTCCTGAACTTACAGCATTTGCCGCACCAGATACTACAACGAAATCGCCCCCTGAAATTACAGTTCTAGCTCTTCCGGTGATTATCCTTGGATTTTCACCATCAAAAATTATAACTGCTCCTAATGGATTGATTGGCATTTTAGTATCTGTTTTTGACAACTGAGAAAGAACGGGATCCTCTAACTATTTGATAATCTTCCTTTACATCTTTAGGTTCTTCTGAAATAATAATTTTAGAATTTAATTTAGCTCTTAATTCTTCGCTTTCTTTTTTAGCAAGCTCTAATTTAAGTTTATTGTTTTCTTCTAAAATTTTATCTAGTTCACTTAAAGAGTTTTGTTCTATCTTTTCTTCACTCATGTCTTTTAACCCCCTTTCATCTTTATTTAAATCTTCACTACGTGAATGTGATTCTTCTTCTTTGTGTGTTTTTTCCATGTGGTCTTTCATATCTTTTTTTGGTATCATTTTGCCGCATTCTGGGCATTTTTCTTTTTCCATATTTTTATCAATATCTTTATCTTTATGTGTTTCTTCTTGAATATTTTTTTTAGTTTTATTTTGTTTTTCTTCTACATCTTTATCCAAAGCTTCATCATCTATTTTATTTTCTACTTCCGTGTCTTTCCAATTATTTTCATCTTTATCTGCTTGATTTAATTCATATGCTTCTTTTAGCGCTATTCCAAAAGTTGCTCCAGAATCAGCAGGAACAGCGACTAAACTTAATTCTTTAAAAGTAATTCCTTTAGGAATCAAAATTCCATCTTCAGCTTCCTCTAAATTTTTAACAATTGCTCCAACGCTTACTGAATTTAAATCTCCTCTTTTAATTAATTCTTGGACTTCTTTGTCACTTACCTTTGCTTTGAAATTAATTTTTTCTTCTGCTTCATTAAATACTCCTAATATCACTCTTCCTTTAATTGCACTTACTTCATTTCGGTGGTCTACTAACAGAGGAACACCATTAAGAGAATTAGCAGATAAGCTTAGTTCCTCTGGTATAAACCGATGATTATTAGAAGTAGTAGTGGCGTTGAGTGCTGTACCTTCAATTAAAAATTCTCCATTTATCATGGCGCTTTGTGTTATTGGTGCCTGATATTTTAACTGAATTAATTTTGTTTTTTTAGATTGGGTTAAAGGCATAAAAAAATTAATCGTTTTTAGTTTAAATAAATTGATTATTTGTTTATATAGTCCTTAAGATTAGTTTTACTTCTTCATTTTTCTTTCCAATTACAGTAATTATTAACTTTTCATTGAGATTTATTGTCTGGGGGCTTGTTTTAACTAATTTAGAAAATCTATCATCTATGTTTGGAATAGACTCTATTCTCACCGGATAATACTTTATTCCTTTGTGTTCTGCTCTTTTAAAAATTAAATGACCAAGTTCGCTTTCAATAATTATTTCTATTTTCCAATATGAATCAATAATTATTGCATCTAAAAAACCACTAATTTTTTCAGTTTTAAAGCTGTTCTGTCCATTTAAAGTATTAAGATTTATTTTTAGTTCCAAGATCTATATATACCTGCACTTGCTGTTTAACTGTTGTATCTGCTCTATTTCCTCTTTCTGTAAGATTGTCTATTTCTGCTCCAAGAATCCCTGCGTCTGTTCCCATTAATTCATTTCCTATTCCGCCAAACATCTGCTGTTCTCTTGTCAATCCAACAGATTTTCTTGCCTGAGTAATAAAAACATCTTCCGTAGTAATAGCTGTATCTGCTCCTTCTTTATTATAAACTATATCTCCGCAGTGTTTCATATAGCTTACTCTTTGGCGTGTTGTTGAATCAATTATTATTGGCATTCTTCTATTAATATCTCCTTTTTTAACTTGTCTATTTTTTCTTGAAGATTAACTAAACATCTCCCGCATATCCACATTTTATTTAATCTGCTTATTACTATTCCGGGCTGTGCTTTTACTTTGCACTTTTCACATTCTATATCATTTAATATTTCCATTATTCAGTTATTGATAAAAGAGAGCATCTGCAATTACTATGAATTGGTGGTTGATTTTCTCCTATGTTTAAATTAGCAATTTCAAATATTCTACCATTTAAAGACTCACATAGCTCACAGGTTCTATCTGATACAGCAGCTAAAAACTGCACTTGTTTAATATTATTTTCTTTATATAAATCAACTAATCCCTCATTAGCTAATCTTACTGTTTCTGTTCTAGCAATATTATTTGGCCTGCTCTCTGCTCCTAAAATTATCTTTCCTTCAGATATTCTATCCTTTAATGGAATATTTTGTCTTATATCTTCTTCTATTTGTCTTATTGTTTGATTTTTTCTAAAGCCATCTTTTAAAATAATTCTTAGTTTTTCTATTTCTTTCTTAGATAATAAGCCATCAAATAAATCTTGTTCTGTAATTGCAGATAGGCTGTCAAATTTATCTTTTCTTAGTTTTGCCAATATTCTTATTAAATAATCTGAATAATTAAATCCAGCAATTTCTTTAAGATTAACCCACTCTTGAATTGTCATGGTTTGGATTTCTGATTCTGATAGTTTCATTTGAGTTTTTTGTTTTGCTCCTGGAACCTCTGGTTGTTCTATTTCTTCTTCTTCTTTTCGTTCTTCTTGTTTTGCTTTTGCATCATCCGGAGTATCTAAACTTTTTATTAAATCTTCTTCTAATCCTAATACCGTCGCGTATTCTATTTCTAAAGCAGCTCTTAGGGGTGCACTTAATAAAGAATTACTTAACTGATTTGAAATGGTTGTTAATCTTTTATTTTTTTCATCTTCTCCTGGTAATTCCCAGATAAATTCTATATCTCCGCTTAATCCATTTGCTTTTAATATTGGTTTAAATATTTTTTCTTCTATTACTGATTGCACTAATAATCTTTTAGATTGAATACTTCGCTGATATTTTTCTCCTTGGGCTATTGCTAATCCTTCTGGTATATTTCCTACACCTAAGTAAACTAAAGGAATTTCCGTTCCTATTGCTATTTGTTCTATATCATGATTTGCTATTTCTGTTATATTCTTTCCTAAGTCTTTAAAATCTAAAACTTCCATTGAAATTGATCCATCTGTAACCCATTCTGTTTTATGATTCATGTATTGTAGTTTAGATTTAAAATCATCAATATCTGCATTTTGGACTGTCTCGCCCGGCTGGCCTATTTTAACATGTATTGGTGCTCCAGCTTTTCTCTCAATTAATTGATGTGAAGATATTTCTGCACCAGCTAGATAATTTATTGTAACCATATTTGGCCAGATTGTTCCAATTCCATAGGGATCATTGGGTATTTTATTAAAAGCTAAGTGTGCTATTTGTTCTGGCTTAAAATTAATTAATAAATTTGTTCCAAGAGTTAATCTATTTAAGTTTCCAATAAATTGATTATATCCTAAAATATTTGATTTCTTGTCTCGTAAAACATACATGTTATTTGCATTCATAACTCTTAACTTTAAATTCTTTAAATCTAATTCAATAAATCCATTTCCCTTTGATACTGCTTCTCTGACCCATGGTCTTAAAATAGTTTGAAAATTTGTTTCTTTGATGAGATTATTTATAATCGCCTGTATGTTTTTATTTTTAGATTTAACAGAAAAATCTCCAACTATACTATCGGTTATTCCATTTACTATTGCACTAACTATCCCTATTCTGCAATAAGCTTCTTCTACTTTTTCAAAATCAAAGGGATGTTCGGCACCTAATTCTTTTGGGAATTTCTTTAAAACATCCATTACCTCGCCCTTAAATTCTTCTTGTATTGTTCTTGGGAATTCAGAAATATATGGTTTATACGTATTTTTTGTTTCTTTTTTATTCCAAAAAGCCATAATGATACATATTTTATTATTTTAAATAAATTGATTATTTGTTTATATAGTGTTTATTCAAATTGCTATGTGTGGTTTATATTTTGGTTTTATTTCAAATAACATTCTCATCATTAATGCATCTGCAAAATCTGTAGATTTTCCATAGTTTTTCTTAATATCTTCTTTAGATAAAATGGTTAGTTTTCCTTCTCTCTCTATAAAATCTGTTCCGGTTTTAGTTGCGCCCTCTTCTTTTATTTGTTCTAAATCGCTTATTATTCTTTCTTTTACTTCTGTTGAAAGATTACATTTAATAGAGATTGCTCTTTCTTTTACTAATTGGCTTAATTTAAAGTAACATTGTGTTTTTAAGTTAGCATAATTATATTTAATTAATTGCTGTTTATTTATAGATATTGGATTGTATGCTCTTGAATTATTGACAAAACCAGCACACTTTAAATGATCTACTACTCCTCCCCCCAATCCATCTTCATCTACAACCACATTGGATAAAGGAACATTATATTTTATCATTAAACTTCTTATATCTCTTTCTGTTTGATCTGTTGTTTGCTTGCTTCGTTCAATTAACTCAATTATAACCAATCCCCTCCAGACACATATTACTGTTTTATCATCTCCCAATCTAGCAACATCACACGAAATATAATAATTTTTACCTTGTTCGATTAAAGCATTTTCAAATAAATATAGTATATCATTATATTCAAATAAAGAACTAGGATCATCATCATATTCCCAATTACCATACAATAGTCTTTGCTTTGATTTCTCATTTAGCTTTAATAGGTTTTCCTGGTAGTGAATAGTCATAAATGGATTATCTCCTACTAAAGCCGGGACAAATTTTCTATGATTTAATAATCTATTTTCTATTGCGGGCCTATAAAAGTCTTGATATGCCCATCCTTTAGATGGATTGCTTGCTAATAATAGTTTTGGTATTAATTGATATTCATCTAGCTTATACCTAATCCTTGAAGCGACTATATCTTTAGCTTTTTTTGTTATTTCTGAAACTTCATCAACAAACGCCCCAGTGTATTCTGTTGAACCTAAGCTATCAAATTCTGGGTCAGTTGGATATAAGAATAAGTCTTTTAAATAAATAGAGGATTCATTTCTAAAATGAATTGCTCCCTCCATCATATTCATTGTCCAATCTTTATCTCGTTTAAGATTGAATATTTTTATAACATTGAATAAAGTTAGAAGTGTTGATTCTTTTAATGTTTTAAGTTTTGCTCTACCTAATAAATATCTTGTTCCAGGATATTTTAAACAACAGTAAACAAGCCAAAAACAACCAAGAAAGGATTTCCCTCCTCCTGCCCCCCCTCCATAAAACAGCTCTGTTGTTTCGTTGTCTATTAAATAATTAAACGCTGTTTCCTGCTTCCGGCTTAGTTGTACTCGAATTTCCATTATAACGTTCAATTATTAATTTAATATTATCTCCTTTGAATGAGTTTTCATGTTCTATTTTTTCTCCATATCCCCTTTCTCTACCCATTTTAGATTTGGTTAAAAACCATTTGGCTGTTTCAACATTATTGTTATTTATGTCTTGAATTATTACCGCTTCAGATTTATCTACTACTTTAAGTTGTTCTTCTTCAATATATTTAAGAAATTCTGGGTTTCTTTTGAGCCATTGAGTTAAATTACATGGATTGCAATCTAGTTTTTTGGCGATAATACTTCTTATTCCTGCTGAATCTTTACATGCCTTTAAAAATTTATTTGGTCTTATTTTCCACATTTTTGATATTATTTAATATTGTTTTATATTTATAATTTAACCGTTGTTTTTCCAGTAAATTTTTCCCAGCGTTCTATGATTACTGAACAATATAATGGGTCAATCTCCATCATATAACATATTCTATTTGTTTGTTCACAAGCTATAAGTGTGCTTCCAGAACCCCCAAACGGGTCATAAACTATATCTCCTTCTTTAGAATTGTTTTTAATTGGTCTTTTCATACATTCTATTGGTTTTTGTGTACTATGCCCTGATTTTTCATCAGCGGGATCTTTAGATCCTCCCATCGGATTCATTCCAGCTATTTCCCAAATAGTGGTTTCCTTTCTACTTCCTTGCCAGTTATGATTTTTACCTTTTCTCACGGCATAATAAATCGGTTCATGTGCACCGTGATAATCGTTTCTTGAAAAAGCAAAGTGGGGTTTAACCCAAATTATTTGACTAACTATATGAAATCCTGCACGTTCTATGCTTGATTGCACTTCTCCAGACTTAACTCCTGCATGATAAATATATGCAATATCTCCCTTAAATAAAATATATGCCTCTGTCCAATCAGCTCTATTATCATTATATACTTTCCCAATACTTCTATTACCTTCAAAAACCCCAGTTTCATTTCTCCGATTGGCATCATAATTAATACCATATGGCGGATCCGTTACCATCAATATTACCCTCTGATTGTTCATTAGTTGCGTCACTGATTGTTCATTAGTTGCGTCACCACACATTAGTCTATGATTTCCTAATTGGTATATGTCCCCTAATTTTACATTATATTTTGGTTTAGTTACATCTGGCAATTCTGGCTCTTCTAAATTGTCTGGTATTAATTTATCTAATTCTACTTCGTGGAGTCCTGTTAAATCCAAATCAAAATTTAAATCCCTTAATTCTATTAATTCGGTTTTTAATAATTCAAAGTCCCATTCAGCATATTCCATTGATTTATTATCCATTATTCGATATGCTTTTACTTGGCTCTCTGTTAAATCGTCTGCCCAGATTATTGGAACTTCTGTTAGTCCCAATTTGATTGCTGCTTTTAATCTTGTGTGACCAGCTACTATTTCATTATTTTTATCTAAAATTATTGGATTCTTAAAACCAAATTCTTTTATAGATTTTGCAACAATATCTACTGTTTTCTCATTTTTTCTTGGATTTTTAGAATATGGAATTATTTCATTTATTGGGATATATTCAATTTTTATTTTTTCCATTTTTTATATGTATAAATTGTATATTTATTTATTCTTTTTAATAATCAATTTAATTAATAAAACAACAGTTAAAATTAATGAAATAATTATTGTTATTTCTATTGCTGAATACATTTTTCTTTTAAAAACTTTATTGTATATAGCATT
>Ga0208957_1000352_pt1 | contig 40093 bp, 54 predicted proteins | sample RifOxyA1_FD_184029 | JGI IMG/M metagenome (GOLD analysis project Ga0208957, IMG submission 184029) | Groundwater microbial communities from Rifle, Colorado - Rifle Oxygen_injection A1 (SPAdes) | ecosystem: Environmental > Aquatic > Deep subsurface > Groundwater | place: Rifle, Colorado, United... | reverse complement strand
AAGCGATAATTGAGGCAGTAATGAGGGGGATATTACTCTCGTGGGAAGATGTGAGGCATCCAGAGACAGGGAGGTATGGGTTATTCGGCAGACGGTCTTTAGTTAGAGACTAGAGAAAGAGAGAATGAAGTCATCTGGTGGTTCTTTAACTGTGGGACTCGAACCCACATCTGCCGCGTAGCAAACGAGCCGTGGTATCCATTCCACCACAGGGGCGCTAGGTGAAGGGCGACATCGCAATACGACCCAGCCAGTGTTGCCACACTGGTTTGGATTGTGGCATGTGGGTAGGGGTTTCCATTCCATGACTGGCTCTGAGATAACGGCACAGGAGGTTAGGGCGGAGCTATGCAGGCAGGATTTTGGGGAGTATTGTGCATGGGTGCATGGGAAGCCATTATACAGGCATCAGGGGGCTTGGGTGGAGGAGATGGAGGGTAAGAGGGGGAAGGTATTGATAGTAGCGCCGCCTGGGAGCTTCAAGAGTTCGTTATTGAGGATGAGGATAGAGTGGGAGATAGGGAATGATATAGAGGGAACGCATTTGTTGATAATGAATACAGCGATGCAGTCCCAGAGGTGGGTGATGGGGATAGGGGAGACGATAGAGCGGAATCCGAGGTATAGGGTGGTATTCCCGTGGGTGGAGCCAAATCCAAGGCGTGGGTGGAGCCACGAAGTATTGTATGTCAAGAGGAAGAACGAGAGTTTGCCCGACCCGACCCTTTACGGGACGGGCATAGATGGGCCTTATCAGGGAGCGCATGTGGAGCGGATATGGGTAGATGATCCTACAGACCAGCAGGATGTAAACAGCCCCGCGATAATGGATGAGCAGAGACAGAGGTTACACGGGGTTTTGATAGACAGGTTGAACTCTGGAGGGCGGATGGTAGGGATCCTCACGAGATGGGGTGAGGCTGATTTGGTGCGGGACTTTCGGGAGATGGGGTTTACGGTGTTGGAGTACCCCATTGAGGGCAAGTATCCGTGGGGAAGGTTACTGTGCCCAGAAGTATTTGGGGATGACAGGTTACTAGCGATACGGGAAGGCAAGGGTGGTGGTGGCCCTATGAGTGGGCAGTTGTACCAGTTGACATATATGTGCAATCCTGCGGGAGCGGAAGGTGCGTTGCTGAAACGGGAGTGGTGGCGAGTATATTCCAGGATACCAGAGATGGAACGTGTTGTACACTCCTGGGACTTGAGTACAGGGAAAAGCGAAATAGGGGATTATTCGGCCTATCAAAGTTGGGGGACTACTAAGGACGGGTACTATCTTCTCGATGCGGGACGCTGGCGGTTGGACATGGATGCCTTGGTATACAAGATGAAGATGCTCTTTGAGCAGAGCAGGCCCAGACCCCAGTACCTGCTGGTAGAAGAGGTGGGATCGTCAATTCCTGTGGTAGAATATATCAGGAAACACACCCGCCTGCCGCTGGTGGCTGTGAGGCCAGGGGCCAGGGACAAGGTAGCCAGGATGAAGGCTATCCAGGGGCTGATAGAAGCAGGGCGGGTGTGGGTACCCGCGGAGGCGACATGGCTGGCGGACTTCATAGATGAGACAGCGGCGTTCCCTGGTGGTAAGTACGATGACCAGTGTGATGTTCTCAGCCAGTCACTGGGATGGCTAGACAAGGGGGGAATGGGACAGCGGCGGGGATACACCTTTGAGCGGGTGAGTGAGGGGAACACTACGAGGAGTTTCGAGCGAGTAGGATAAGGAAAGGCAGATGAAGAAGCCCACAGTTGATATTGTTATAGCAAGGCGACGGAACTTGCTGGAAGAATGGTCGCCAGCACACGCAAACTGGAAGCTATGGGAGCAATACTTCAACAAAAAGCATCCAATTCGGATGGTCGCACCTGCTGTGCCCCGCAGACTCGCAACTGGGCGCTCTAAGGTCATGTCTATGGTGGACACGATGGTAGCCACCAACCCCCACATCGAGCGGAAGCCGCGTAAAGAGGGTGGTGATGCCCAGGCCAAGGCTGATAAGCTAGAAAAGTGGGCTGAGGGAGTAATCCGAAAGGTGACAGCGGAGTCTCTTGTCATTCCTCCCTTCAGGTTAGGGGCTGAGAATCTGGCCCTGTATGGCTATACCGTATCAGTCGTGCGTTGGGATGAGCAGAACCCTGATTTCCCCTTTGTTATAGACTTCCCGCATCCCAAACGAGTCCTCTTGCCTCCGATGGAAAGGCATCCGTCAATGGCGATTGAGACCATGACCATGTATGCCTATCAAGTAGAGCGGATGCTGGATAAGGAGAGCCTACCAGACCTTCATACCCGTAGTGATTTTGACCTTCTTCAAGTTGTCAGTTCCTGGGATAACGACTGGCAGATGCTGATGGTGGAGGGTGTGGAGGTATATACAAAACCAAACGGCTTTGGGTTTGTCCCTTATGGTCATGGCTATGCGGGCAAGGGACATGAGATGTCCCCCGACTACCAGGATAGCGCAATCGGCGGCACTATAGGGGCGCGACCTGAAGACCTCGCCATAGGGGTCTTGAGCTCTGTTCTGGACTCCATTACGACGATGGATGAGTATTACACGGCGATGCTTGCCCTGGCCCTCAAGAGCATCTATAAGCACTATGTAACAACGGAGGATGCCGAGGAAACCGCAAGGCAGATAAATGAGGCAGGGCTTGCTGGCGTAGTCCAAATTACCCCAGGTGGTATGTTGGAGTGGGAGAGGTCGCCAGACGTACAGCCTTTTGTCAATCTTGTATCGCAACTTGCGAGAAGCGATATAGACCAGGGGACATTTGCGGGAGAGGTACAGGGGCAACGCAGCCCTGGCGTCGAGACAGCCACCCAACACGCTATGCTGCTCGGCACTGCTAGGATGGGTTTTGAACTGCCGATTGCCCAGTTGAACTATCTGGCCCAAGATGCCCTGGGGTTCTGTGGTCGGATGATGGTTGCAAGGGATGAGTCCGTGAAGGTTGACAACATCAATGTGTCTCCAAGTGAGTTCGAGGAGGACTATTATTTCACGGTAGACTTTACCCAGAAGGATGAGGCCCAGATTTTGCGAGCTAAAGAATCGGGGATGAGAGAAGTCCAGGCTGGCCTGCTCGATTTTGACACCTATCAGCAGGAAAATGCAGGGCGACAAGATGCGACATCTATCCGCAGGAAGACATGGCGGGACAAGATTATGAAATCCGATATTCTATTGGAGACCGTGACAGAGGCAGCGGATGCAGCCTTCAGGCGCAAGCACGGGCTGCCACCAAAGCAACAGCCGCAGGAGCAACCAGCGGCACCAGCAGAGCAGGAGCCATATGTGCCGCAGCCTGGTGGTGCTGTGCAGGCCGAGCAGCAATATCAGGGCATGACAAATGTGCCTGGTCAGCCGATGCAAAGAATGATACCGAGGTAAGAGGCTAATGCCAGCGGGTAAACGTAGCGAACCAACCGTCCTCGTCGAGATGCTCGTAGAGGCGATGGACGAAATCTACCAGACGCTCATCGAGGAATGGGAGGCTATCCCATTCATGGAGGAACGCATAAGCTCTGAGGAGTATAGACGGCGGTTCAGATTTATGACACCTGAGCAGCAAAGAGTCGAAATATCCCGCATCGGCTATGAGCAGGTGTTGCGACAACTAGGTATGAAAGAAGGAGCCATGCCATGACGCCAGAAGAGATAAAAGACACTCTGGATGCAGCAAGAGAAGGTCTTGGGTGGACTGTACACGAAGTCCAGGGTGGCTATATTGTCCAGGAGCTCGGCAACCGTGTGCTGACCAGTGAGGAACTTCTCCTCGCCGTTACGGATGCTTTGGTAAGTGGGGGAGCCCAGGGTCAAGGTGAAGGTGCCGTAGAGACTGGCTCTTGGGACGAGGCTGGCTATTGGGACGAGGCTGGCTACTTTCACCCCTTTGAGGGCTATGAGCCTAAAAGAATTGGTACAGACGAGATGGGCGATCCCATCTACAGCTGGCAACCGCAATATGGGGAAGGGGAGAAGCCGTTGCCAGAGGAAGGGCCTATTGTCCCAGGTGAGGTGTTGACACTTGCTGATGGGCGGCGATTCCAGCAAGTTGGTAATGAACTCATAGACGTTAGCACTCAGCAACCTCTGCCCGTGGGGGAAGTCGTCACTCTAGCTGATGGACGGCAGTTCCAACAACTGGGCAATCAGATCATTGAAGTTACGCCAGAAGAAGTCCAAACACAACCCAACTTTTACACCGATCCAACGACAGGGCAACGATGGTATCAGGGTGCTCAGGGTGGGGGATGGCAGCTTTTACCACAACCTAATATTCAAGGTCTCCAAGAGCAGGCGGCGGCGGCCTATGCTCGCGGCGATATGGATGCTTTCAATGCTCTTCAAACGATTATCAACCAGCCCACCGCTTTTCAGCAGGGACAGCTTGAGATTCAACGGGCAGAGTTGGGGGCATCCGCACAGCAACGGGCACTCGATATAGCCAAGTCACCTGGCGATTGGTGGACATACATGAGCCGTGTATATGGGCAAGATACGGGTGAAGGGCCATATGCGAGGGCCTATGAGCCGATTGCCAGGGCACTTACTCCACAGGTGCCGTCACAAGTAACTCCGCAAACGCCTCCATATATGACTCCAGAGCAACGTTTCAAGGCCCAGGCACAGGCGGCTGGTGGGGCAGCACCAATATCAGGGATAACCAGGGAGCGCAATATCCCAGGCTTAACGTTCCAAGAGACTACTGAGGGTGGTGAGGTGGTGCCATTCACGCAAACGCCTCCATCTGGCACCTTTACGGGGACCAGCTTAGTGCCAGAGGAAGCCACTGGCGAGTTTGTTCGTCGGTACACTAGTGCACCATCACTATTGCAGCCGACATTACCCACAACTCTACCATCTGGCAGCTATGCGGGCACCGAACTGGTGATGGATGAGAATACTGGCGAGTTTGTTCGTCGGTACACTGGCACACCCCAACTACGGGGTGGCACTAGCGGGTTCAGCGGGGGTGCGGCTATTGTGGGTGAGGCAGGGCCAGAACTTGTCGTATTACCTAGAGGTGCCCAGGTATTCCCCAACAAGAGCCTTGGCCCCGTAGCCCACTTGCAAGCGGGTACTAATCCCTGGGGAGAATCAGATGCGGTACTTGACCTTGAGCGCAGGACGAGGTTGCCAGCCTGGGACTTGCGAGCACGGTTAAAGACGTTGGAGGCCAACCCTAATCAGAGAGAAGACTTCATCAGGGCATTTGGGGTAGATCCTGATGAAGCGAGACGCATACTGGGTGTAACAGCAACAACTCCTGGGCCATCAGGTCGAGGCTATGGCCCTACTGGATGGCCGTCGCCTTCAATGGCTGAGGCTGAATCAACAGGGTTGATAACGAGTCGCCAACAGGCTTTGCCAACTGTTTTCGGGGCAGAAGGGAAAACAGCCACGCCTTTCCTCTCAATGCAGCAATGGGGCAAACTGCTGCCGTCAGAGCAATCCATGTGGCAGGCAGAGAATGAGGCACGTGGGTTCCCCTGGGAGGACTATGCGGCCCAGTGGAGCAAGCAAGCTGGGAGAGCGGGCTTTGCTGCTAAACCAGGAGCGACGGGTTATAACAGAATGGCAATGAGTCCACAGGCATTCAGATAATGCCAGACCGAATAACAGTACCGCTTGACACCGACCTGGATGGGCGCAGTGCTCAGGGCCGTGAAGCCACACGGCTGCAACGTCTAGCACGGTTGCAACAGATAGCTGTGCGCATTAGGACTCCAACGCCAACCCCACCAGCCGATGGGCAACGCCTGACGCCCAGTTCGGCTATCAGAACAATTAGTCAATGGCCGCCTGTCCAATTTGCAAAGGGGTTGGGGCAGCAGGTGTTTAGGGGTGGCCTTGGGACTGAGTGGGTCATAACACCTGAGAGGGTTGCGCCAGGAGCCATAGTAACTGAGTTTGAACAGCCTAGACAACCTACCAGTTTTGCACAATCTCTTGGCCTTCTCGCTGGTTCCTTTATTCGTCCTCCTGCTATGACAGCAGAGGAGTTACGCCAGTCAGGTGCTTTGGGGATCCCCTTGGCCTTTCCTCCTGCGGGTGTTGTGGGTAGGCTAGGAGCCTTGCCTGGTGAACTGAGGACAGCGGCAACACTGCCAGCGAGTATTGCACGCAGGGCCACGGCAACGGGCTTGGCGAAAGTGGGCCAGCCTGGTGCTGCCTTACGAGTTATGAGCAAGCCACAGGTGGCAGGAGCGGCATCAGCAAGGCCCAAAGCTAGGGTAGCCGCTGGGCAGGCGAAGATGCGGATAGGGGTTGCCAAAGAGCCGTGGCAGATGACTCCGATAGAACGGCAATCTGAGATTGCACGGTTGAAAGCAACCAACCGAGCAGCATGGGCTACAGAAGGTGACTTAGGGCCGAATCAACAGGCTCGCATGTCTGCGAGACAACACGACAAGTATATGAAACAGGTGCAACAACGTTTGGACCTTGAACGCCAAATAGAAGCCTTGAACAGAAATGATGCGGAGTGGCAACGGATATTTGCGGCCAAGGAAGAGAGGGCTACTAACAGCCGCATACTGCAACTAACTAACCAGATAGAGGACTTGCAAAGAGTAGGAGTTGGGGCAGGCGATAAAATAAAGCCTTCGTATCAACGTGAGATAGATAAGGCAAGAGCGGAACTTACCGTCCTCTCCGAGGGCAAGCCAGCGCCGCCGTCCGTCCTTGCCGACTACCCAGACCTTGCGAAACCCGTCGTCCCAAAGGCCGTAGCACCCGTTTCCGCTAGGGGCAGAGTTACGGAACCCGTCACAGCAAGGGCGGCAGCGCCAGGTATACCTCCACCTGTGGCAGCGCCCAAGGCTGCACCCAGCACGTTGTCGGCATCCGTGCAAGCGCAATTACGGGACGTGAAGCCAGAAGCACGGGAAACGCAAATCCTTGCTATCCAGAGAGGACTGCAATCACCTGGGCAGAAGATTGCGATGATCAAGTTCCTGGAAGATTTAGGAACAGCACCCTCTCCCAAGCCAAGTGTGAAACGTGTTATTCCAAAGGAAACCCCAGAGGAAGTTACGGAACGTATGCTTTCCCCATTAGCGACAGTATATGCGAGAAGGGAAGCGAAGCAAGCTGCTGTGGCCCAAGCGGCTCCACTACCTCCGCCTGTCCAGAGGCCATCTGTAGCCCCTGCTGGTGCGCCTCCTGTACGGCCACCAATACGGCCAACAGCCGTAGGTGCGCCAGGATCAGAGGAGTTCGCAGGCAACATTCGACTGTCCAAATACTCAGAAGAGGCCAGAGATATTCTCAAGGAATGGGCTGACGCAAACCCAGATGTGGTTCAATCTGCTAGAAGAGGTATTCGGAGTGATGCTCAAATTCTCGAAGATGCCAAGTGGCTAGACACTCAAAGACTAGCGGGGCGGTGGAAGCCTGGCACGGCCTACAATGCAGAGGAGATTACGGCTCTTCGGGGTGCTTTGAACAAGGAGAGCCTTGCCATAGCCGAAGCCAAGAGAGCCATTACTGCTGGTGTAGACACGGCCGCGAACAAACTACGCTTGCAGGAGGCATTCTATAAGAGAGCACAGTTGCAGGAATCTGTCCACGGGGTTTCAAGTGAAACGGGACGTGCTCTCCGTGCGCATCGCTTGGCTGCCAGCGAAGCACTGCAAAGCGGAGATGTGCAGAAAATCAATGCCATTTTGAAGGAACTTGAGAATAGGGTCTCCACAGAGAAACTTCTGACAGCGATAGAACATGTTGACTTAGATAATCCTGCACAGGTGGCGTCTCTTATCAGGGCGTTCACAAAGCCGAAGCTGTGGGAATATGGGCTTGAGGTCGTTATCAACGGCTACCTGTCAGGGCCAACATCTCACGAGATCAACAGTTTGAGTAATGCTGCTATGGTAAGTATCTCTCCTGCACGTAGGGGCATTGCCGCTACAGTCGAGGCAGTTGTAGCGCCGCTTCAGGGTCGGACTAGACAGCGATTCTTTGCGGAAGTACCTGCCGACATCATGGGCGCTATCCAGGGTATCCCAGAGGGTGCTCGTGCCTTTCTTTATACAATGAGAAAGGGCGCTGCTCCCTCCGTGGCCGCCAAGTACGAACTACCCAGAATACAGGCTTTTAAGGGCCCTCTAGGGCATATTGTGAACCTACCGAGTCGTCTGATGGAGGCGGCTGACCAACTCTTCTACCACATCAACTACAGAGCCGCAATGAATGCCGAAGCCATCCGCATGGCTCGGCTGAATCCTAAAGGTCTTAGCAGTATAGAGCGGATGGCCGAAATTCTTACCAATCCAACTGCGGAGATGATGGGCAAAGCTAGAAACACTGCCGAGCGCAACCTTTTCCGTGATGATCCAGGGAGTTTCATCAATGGGCTTATGGCACTGCGGAGCATAGAACTTCTGGGCCTTCCACTTGGGCGTTTCCTCTTTCCCTTTGTTCGCACGCCGTCGAATCTGCTGAGGCAAGGACTACGGCACAGCCCTGCTGGGCTAGCCAACCCGAAGATGTGGCAGAGCCTCATTGCACGTGACCCTGAGTTTGCCGACAGAGTGGCCGAGGTAATTCTTGGTACGGGCATTGCTTCTGCCCTGGCACTCTACTTCGCCAAGGGAAACATTACAGGCCCCGCACCGACAAATACAGCCGCACGGGACGCTTTTTATAGGTCCGGCAAACTTCCCTTTGCCATCAAGATTGGTAATACCTGGGTGCAATACCGACGGCTGGAGCCGTTCAATACTGCACTAACAGAAATTGCGGCTGTAATGCAAGCCATAGACGAAGGTGATGAAACCAATGCGGCTGAGAAGGCTGGAACAATCGTCTCTTCTATAGGCAGGAACTTCTTGGATCAGCCGTACATGTCAGGAATCGCATCAGTTATTGAGGCCATTGAAGACCCAGACGGGTTTGGGGCGACTTTTCTTGAACGGTTCGCAGCGGGGATTATTCCCTATAGCAGTGCCCAACGGCAAACCGCAGCTATGCTTGAACCAACATATCGGCAACCAAAAGGTCTGAGGGAACGGATGATGGTTCAGACCCCAGGGCTTGCCGAACGGGTGCCTGCACGTCTGACGGCATTTGGTGAAGAGGCGAGGCGGACATCCCCAGCAGGGTTTCCGATTGCCTGGTCAGAGGCACAAGAAGGTGCGGTTGAAGCTGAATTGACCAGGTTGGGTATAAACATTGGGTTTGTCGGTAAGACGATAGGAGGGAAAGAACTTACCCGTGAGCAACAGCAGGAATATCAGAGACGGGCAGGGCAAGCTGTTTATGATGCTCTCGTGCGACTCATTTCATCATCGGCATATCATCAATATAATGACTTCACAAAAGAGAGGGCTATCAATAGAGCGGTGAATTCTATTAGGGAGCGAGTGAGGCAACAAACAAGCAGGGCTGTAGTCTCACCCACAGAGGTAACGCTGGGTCAGGAAGCACCGCCCACGTATTTGCCTGGGCCTGCGGCTCCTGCTGGTTCAGCGGCTCAAACTCGGCTACAACGGCTGCAAGCCATAGCGGAGCGGTTGAAGCAACAGCCAGTAGGCGCAACCCCATGAATCTTCGTTGTCCCAATGAGGAATGTAAGCGATTTCTGGTCAAGGACTTTTGGGGAACGCAGGCCGAGTTCAAGTGTCGTTGTGGATGGATTGTCAGAGTTACCATACCTATAGCACTTGACAAAGCCCTGGCAACTAGAGTAGTCTCTGTTTCAAACTAAATATCAAGAGTTCCCTTGAGGAGCCGCTGCGGAGCGACCATGAGTCGCCTTCGTAGGCGGCTTCTTTATTTTCGGGGACTACTGATAGGAGGAAAGAATGGTACTGGAGAAAACGGACGAACCGCAGGTTACGGAGGAACTGGTAGCACCTGATATCGAGTCCACCACGGAGCCTGTCGGGGAGAAGGAGATTGATTACAAGGCCGAGCTTGAAAAGGCCCAGGCCACAATAACAAATCTTGGGGAGCAGGCTAAAAAGCTAGAGCACCAACTGGCATCAAACGCAGGGGTTTTGAAACAACGGCTGGATTTAGAGGCTTCCTTGGGACGTATTTACCGTCGCCTCGACAGTCAGACCGAGATGATTCAAACCCTGGCCCAGAAGCAGGCGACTGGTGACATAGAGGGCCTGCCCGTCTCTTTAGCCAATATCCAAAGGCGCTCTCAGCAGGAGGATGCGCAGGACACCATCCAAGTGGAGATCAACGATATCTGGGCAGAGTTGCAAGAAGAGGCTGGTGATGCAGGACTCAATCTGTTTACTGCGCCAGAGCTCGCTGGTGTGAGGGCGTTATGGGACAAGGGCTTTGCAGATCCCAATAAACGCAGCATGAAAGACATGAGGATAGCGTTACGGGAGGCAAAGCGGGTCAGGAGAGAAGTGCAGCAATCTCATATTCAGAGTCAAATCAAGCAAACAGAGGAAAAGGCCAACGAAAGGCTCCGTAAGTCTGGTGTGGTAAGCACGCCAGTACCTATGGCAGCGGGACGGGGCGCTGGTTCCGACGCAGAGATTGAGGCGGCGGTAGCCGCAGGGCGCATTGCCATGACTCCTGAGATAACTGCTAGGCTGAACAAATACTGGAGTAAGTAAGGAGATTCAAAATGGCTGTTGGAGACACGACCACTACACAACTGGCAGATAGCTTAAATACCATCGTAGCTTCTGCTAGGGCAACAAGGGAATACGGGGGTGTGGTACCCCAACTTGTGGACGCCACGACTCTGGATACGGGTTCAGGGACATCGTGGAAAGAGATTCTCTTTGCACAACTGAACGCAATGGCGATTACGGAGCAGACTCGGAACGATAACCCTCAAGCATACGTTGACTCCGCCATCACCATTACACCGCAGATGGTGCAGATCTCAACGTTTATCACCGACAAGTCTCGGCGGAACGTATCGAGGAAATCCCTGGCCCAGATGGGCAAGCTACCTGGCGAGGCTCTTGTGAGAAAAGAAGACCAGGATGGTCTGACTGCTATGGATGTCTCGACTCAGATGGGGGCAACGGGAACACCCATTCAGACGGGTGATGTTGCGTCTGCTCGGTACCTCATCACATCCAATCCTACCGAGCCAGGCCCACTGCCCGTAGCAGGTGTATTCCACGGGTATGTCATTAAGGATATGTATGACGAACTCGTGGCTGGAGTTGGGACATATCCCATTCCAGAAGGTGCGACGGCTCAGGTATTCAAGACAGGCTTCACCCTGCCCATAGCCAGCGTATCCATAGTGGAGGACGGAAATATCTCTATTGACTCTACGCCAGATGCCAAGGGGTTTGTCTTTTCTAAGATGGCCTGGGTGCTGGTCAGGGGCATGGCCCTCAAGACCGAGACAGAACGCAAGCCTGGTTGGGGTGGTGGAGGCGACCTGCTGTTTATGACTTCAGAGTATGCCTATGGGCAAAGAGGCGGCGGGAGTTGGAGCCGTGAGATCATCGCCGATGCGACAGCGCCTGCATAAGCAAGGGCTGTTTAACAATATGGGTTGGTAAAACTACGGGAATGTGTGCATGGCTGGAAACCATGCAGTAACAACTTCACCGAAAAGGAGAAAGGGAAATGGCTCAAAGTGGATATGGACGGATAAGGCTCTTCAATGATTTCTGTGGGCCTGAGATACCGATAGCTACTGCGGTGGCATACGGTACAACGGCTGGCGGCTGCAACTATCGCCTATCGCCGTTTACGGTTCATGGAGACATGGCTGACACAGCCACGGGCGTTATTGCCAATGCCGTTGGCAAAGTAGGCGGATGGGCACGGCTTTGCAGCTCGGCCACGACAGCAGACGGACAAGGGATATGGGTTGGTACGGAGTTGGACTTCAGCCCTGCCCTGACTGGCCCGATGGTCGTGGAGGCTAGGTTGGAGTTTCCAGCCTTGACTGCACGCGACTGCTTTGTTGGTTTTATGGGGACATTGGCTGACGCTGCCGCAGAACCAGTCACGTTGACGGGCACTACCCTGACTAAGGTGGCTACAAACTATTGCGGTTTTGTGCTTGATAGTCAGCTAACAGCTGCCACAGAGTGGCATGGCGTTTACAGCGGAGGCAGCACAACAGGCCCGACAGATACAACCGAGATGGACCTGGATGTGAACGCCACTGCTGCCGCGTCCCAGGTTCTCCGAGTGGAGATAGATACCAACGGTACGGCTCGGTGGTACATTGACGGAGAGTTGAAGCAGACTGTGGTTGGTGCGGTTTCCACCACGGCTCGCCAAGCGGGTGGGATAGGCATCTGGTCCACAGAGAACACCACGGGGCTTGTGGACATGGACTACCTGGCCGTCGAAGCCGAGCGTGATTGGACCGTATAAGGATTGACAATGGCTGATCCACAGGCCCCAGGTCAAAACCTACCTGGCTTGAACGCTAAAGGTGCATTTGAAGCCATAACGAGACGCGTGGTGGAGGATGAGCCGTGCTACTTGTTAGCCGAGTTAAACCTTCTCAACGCCAGTAACATGGCAAGGCACCGCTACCAGATATTAAAGGTAGTGAGGCGTGACAATCTTGTCACGGCCTATATTGACCTGGGGCCTACCAGCCTACATAGGGTAGATGAGTTCACCATACCTGGAGGGTATGTCGGAGAGAACGGTAGGGGCTATGTATTCTCTACCGTTGGGGAGTTAAGGGAAATAGCGGACAGGATGCGAACATCTCCATTAAGGCGGGAAGTTGAACCCACCAACCTCAATGCGGCATACCATTCGTATTTAGAGGAAAGAAAGCGGTTCAAGAAACGCCAATCCACATTTGGATATGGCGGAGTGTTGATAAGGGCAGGTGCGTAATGACTATGGCCGAAAAAGAAGCTCAACCCCTAGCAGCTTTTGCCTATAGAGAGGGTGAAGAGTTTGTTCCCCCTGGGTACATGAAGGAAGGGGATAAAGGGGATAAGGGGCAAGACGAGATAGGCAACTATACCGTAGAGGAATTGGCCTTCAAGGGTTATGTGAAGGTGTGGGATAACCGCACGGGCGGGATGAGCTATCAGCCACGGTGGTTACTCTGGCAGACCTTCCAGTTGAAGAGGGAAGATGGCTCGTTTATCTTCACCGATAAAGACCCGAAGATTCCACAGAACTACGGGCTAGACCTCGTGTGCTTGCTCCATCCCGACTCGCCTGATTATCCCATGCTAAAGGCTATGGGGTTCAAGCCTTGTTTGAAGCATCACACCCCTACACGGGCAGCCCTTGACGCCCACATGCAGAAGAGCCACAAGAGGGCCTATGCAGCCATGCAAGACTACATGACCAAGAAGGAAAGGGCTGAGGACAGGGAACTGCAATTGGCTGCAATTCGGAGCAACCAGGAGCTTATACGGGCAATGGCAGGCAACGTGGGACGGCCTGCTGAAGCCGAGGCTCCATTGTACATAAGTGACAAACCCAAGAAGGCACGCAAGGCGAGGGCTTCTCGCCAATAGACAACCTTTATTCACGTCCCGACGTTCGGGATAAAGGAGATAGACAATGGCAATTCAACCGAACAGTTACAGAGGATTTCGAGTCACACGGGGAGACGCTACAGGCGCACAGTTAGCGATTCTGGTTCCCGATACATATCGGGCTTTGCACTTTGCATCGGCGGCTGATGAGGCTACCGACTGGAATGTATCGAACCCGACACACCCGACGTTCTACTTCCACAGCGAGACGACGCCCGCTACGGACTTTTTCTCCATCTCACATGATGGAACGACAGTCACCCTCAACCCAGCAGGTGCAACGAATGTCGCAATGAGTGGCGCAACGTTTGACCTTACGGTGGCCTCGTTAGCCGCAGCCGACATCGGGATGCCCGTGTATGTGACTGTCTCCGCACCCAATAACCAGTCGGGCATGGCGGCCTACTTCGACGTGACTATCAACGGGACTACGGCAGGCCATTGTTACGGGTTGGGTTCCTGGATAAACACAGGAGCCACAAGCCCCGTATTGGCGGCGAGTCACATCATCGTCCCCTTCGAGGGTGGCGTGTACACAGGCGAGGCGCAAGCCAATGCCCGTATTGTCTTTGGTGGGCAGTACCAGGCAATCTTGACTGGCGCTCCCACCTCGCTGCACGCATGGCGGCTGAATGTAGCGGCTGCGGCTGGTTCAATTACTGCGCTCATAGCCGCTGCCAATGCTGGCTCTGTTGGTTATGCGAGTGGGCAAACGGCGTCTGTAGCATCGGGCACTATCGCACTTGCCGATGTTGTTGGGACTGGCGTGGTTTATGTTCAATGCTACACCACCTCATCTTAATGGGAGAATACGATGAACGAAAAGATATGTACTAAATGCGGTTGGCCAGGCATGGTGGACAAATGTCTGAAATGTGGTGGAAAGATGAAGGAGTCTAAGCGGTGAGCACAGCGAGAGCGACCAAGAGACGTGAGGCTAAGGCTGCTGCCAATGGGTATTTGCAAGTCCTGAACGCCGATATTTTCCATGCCATTGACCCATTGAAAAAGCTCATGGCTAAGGAACTGCCCGTGAGGACTAGCTTCGCCTTGGCGAAACTGGCGAACACGCTGAATGGGCATTTGCAGGCTATTGAAGTAGTACGGAATGGGCTTGTCCGCAAGTATGGGAAGCCTATGGAGGATAGACCTGGCGGCTTGCAGGTGGCTCTCGACTCTGTGGAATACCCTAAGTTCATTGAAGAGATGAACGAACTGCTTTCCGAGAAGGCAGATGTGGCTGCACAGAAGGTAATCCTGCCAGTCACATTGGATGGCATGGGTATAGAGGCGAGTGTCCTGATGCCCCTGCTAGCCTTTATAGACATAGCGGAGGACGCACCCGTAGCGACAAACTAGCCGTGATTAGCGGCTAGGGCTTCTGGTATATATATCCCGTAAACGGGACAGAAGGAGAACTGAAATGAGTGAAGAGTTTGTACAAGGTTCGAGTCTTATAGCGGTAGGGGCGGTCAGTCCTGCGGCCCTGAGCCGAGACAGGATACTGATCACCAGGGATGCCATTTTCCAGTGGAGAATGGAAGGGCGGAGTTTCTATGTACAGCAGGGCGATGCGGGCACAAAACTCAACTTTGCAGAGACGGCCTATGACGAAGACCAGCCGCAGTTTGCGCTAACCGTGCCAGCAGGGGCGGTTTTGATCCCCTTGTCCCTCAACGTGACGCTGGAGGACACCACGGGAACGGAATTGCACCTGATTTGGTCTACTACGACCAACAACATTGGCGTGGGCACATCTACACTTTTGACCCCCGTGAACCGACGCCGTGATGCGCTCTACTCCACCCCCGTTGGGGCGAACTCTCTGTACACGGGCAATGCCACGGCAGCTACAGGACTGATTGAGGTCAAACGTTGGTATCATGCCTACGCTCAGGTCGCTGTTTCGGATACCGATCAGACGCATCATAAGTGGACGATTGACGACCCTGACATGCCCATCCTGCTAGGGCCAGCGACGTTGCAGATGCACGTCTACGCAACAGGCACGGCTCCACAGGGCTTTGGCGAGTACCACTTTGTTTCACTCGATGCCGCTTCGCTCGGTCTTTAGCGATAACTGAATAGTAGGGCGGGCCTAACCAGACCCGCCCCCAGGCCCATTTTTATAGGGGGTCAAGAACATGCCTAATATGTATGGAGCCACTGGGAGTCGCCTTGCCACAGGTAGACCCGGGACTGACTCAATTGATATCAGTGTCCTCGTAGACAAGAAGGGACGGGTTATTACCGTCCCAGGGCCTTTCGCTCAATCCCCATCTGGTCTAGTACGACCCCGTGCCGATAATGATGGTACGCAGATAGTCAGAGAGGCCAAGAATCTCTTTGTCACACGCCTGGTCATGGTTCCTGGCATTACGGCTGCGGCAGCCCACTCAGCGGGTGATGCGTTGGGCATTATGGGGACCTTCGAGAATGATGTGGAGGGCTGGCCTTTGCCGAGGCGGGGCATTATTGTCGGGGCCGACCTGATAGACCCTGACGATGATACTCTGAGTCCTACCATGCACATCTTCTCCGCAACCTTCACGCCGACTGCGGATGATGCTGCCTTAGCCATCTCTGCTGCCGATGCCCTGAACTGGGTTACATCTATGGGCTTCGATGACGGCACAGACATAGGCTCTGCGAAGGTGCATGAGATTTTGGTTTGGAATAAATCCTACTACGCCCCGACGCAAAAGCTCTACTGGCAGTTCTCCACTGCTGGAGTTCCCAATATAGCGGCGGGAGCATCACCCTGGGTGCGACTTTACATCCTGCCGTATGCTGGGGCGTAACGATGTTCGCAAACCAGCACCTACTTCTGCGTGAGGGCAAGTTAGACCCCAGGCGCATATCAGGGCTGACTACCATGCTGCGCTCCGACAAAGGCGTGTACAAGGCCAGCGGTAGTCCTACCAATGTCCAGGACTGGGTTGACCAGAGCCGTGTGGCATATACCTTTGAGCAGGCCAACTACGAGAACAAGTACGGCACGAACCTGGGCTTCGAGTCAGCCCTTGGTGCCGAGTGGGTGGAGTTTATCTCAGGTGCCGCCACAGGCACAACCACCAGGGACACCACAGTTTCGTGCTATGGCAGCGCTTCTCTAAAACTCGACATGACGGCTGCGAGTGGTGCAGCAGACGTACGCCGCAGACAAGCTGATATTGCTGCCGTCGCAGGAGAGGTATGGTCTGTTGGGGCGATGTGCAAGGTGTTGTCTATCACAGGTGCTGCAAGGGCGAGGCTGCAAATCGAGTTCAGAGATGCTGCATTAGCAGTTATCGGTTCAGCAACTATCGTTGACTTCTCAACTATAGGAGCTTGGAGCCTGGTGTCCTCGCTGAATCTAACCGCACCAGCACTCACAGCCTGGATACGAATAAATCTCATGGTGCGAGGAGATGCCGCTGGTGCTATTGCTGCGTGCTATTGGGATGGCGCCCAAATCGTCAAGTCAGCCTCTCTGCCCAACATCTACTCGCAGGGCCAGAGTATCAAGAACAGCTTTGACCAGCGCACCACCAGCCAGCAGCCGACGCTCACTCCTGCTGTGTTCTTCGGCAAACCAGGCGTCAAGTTTGATGGCTCGGACGACATCCTCAAGGCTATTATGGGAGCATATCTGACGGGCAGTAGCGGTTTAGTGCTGGCGCTCCTGCAACTTACAGGAACAACCTCACAAACACAGGTGATTATTGGGTCATTTGATGAGGCTGATGTTACAAGATTTGTTAGTGCTAGAATACGACGCACTGACGCAAACCCATACGCAAACATGATTCAGCGAGAGGCCGACACAAACGACATTGTGCAAGGGGGCACTACTATCTCCGCCGCCCGGTATCTCGCCGTGTTCAGGTCGGACGGCAGCGCATACACCATAAGACTGAACCAACGAGAGGAAGTTCTGACAGTGGCTGCTGGTGCGAATACCGGTGACTGGTTTAGTGATGTTACACTAAAGGACAATGTGACAATCGGTGGGCACAAGCAAAGCAGCGAGGGGTCGTATCTTCAAGCCTACATTGCTCTCCTCTTGGTTTACGAAGGTGACCCTGGCATAGGCTCGCGAATGCGCCAACTAGAACGGCTGCTTCGCCAGCGGGGATTGAGGGCATTACGATGAGATACACGCTGCTGGTGCGTGCTGACCGCAAAGACCTGGTGGAGGCTGTGCTTGCAAAGCTCCCTAGCCACTACATCAAGGACAGTGACGGCGTTGGCCAACCAGTGGGCAGGCTTGCGACGCTGGTGCCCTACGGCGTGACCGACGCTAATCCCGTCCCTGCGTACTATGTCTGCTCTGGCGAGTTCAACGCAGACCAGGTTGCGGCTCTGAAGGCGGCGATGGTGGCCACCAAACTGTTGAAGGGCGCCACCTGGAAAGAGGCAGACGGTGAGGACGGCAAGGAATCCTTGATCAGGGCCAGCAAGCAGTAAAGGTATGCTCTTGAGGGCAAAAAGACTTTGGGGGTAATAACATGGATGATATTCACCGCCGTTTGACAGAGCAGACAGGAATCCTCCAGGAGCATAGTGCCTCAATAGGACGACTCCAGGGACAGTTTGGGATTATTATAGGTTTGCAGTTGGCTCAGGTGGCAGCACTGGTCACTATCTTAGTAAGGGTGTTTGGGCAGTAACGATGTAATGGTGGGGCAATGAACATGGTCAATAAGAAGAAGCAGAAGCGGCAGCGTAAGAAGGGTAGAAGCGCCGACAAAGTCGGGAAGAAGCGATAAGGAAGGTGTTGCATGGAACCAACAACTGAACTTGGAAAGATTCTGGCCTCACAGCCAGTGCTCGCACTGGGGGTGCTCATCGTCGTCAACTTCATCCTTGGTGTCATGGCAGCGTTGAAGGATGGGCGTTTCACCCTCGTAGAGCTATCTGGCATTGTCAAGAAGGCCCTCATATACGTTGGGGGCTATGCTGGGGTCGTTGTGGTTGGAGAAGCGCAAGGCGGGGCCGTGGAGAGCCTTACTGGTACGGTAGCGCCAGTGTTGACTGCTATCCCATTTGTTGCGAGTGCATTAAAGAGCCTCAATGAACTGGGTGTCCCATTGGGAGCGCCGATTGTCAAGATGGTGTCGGCTGAACCAGTTAAAGAGACGGCAAAAGACCGTGTTGTGGCCTGGACTGCTGAGGCCAATGAAATCAGTAGAGACTTTGCCAATGGTATGACAACCAAGGCTGAGGCGCTTATAGCCGTTGCTCAGCTGGCAAAGGATTACCCCGACCTACCAAGTATGCCTCCTGGATGGCCCACCAAGCCCAATCCACGGTAAGGAGCAGATAGGTGTCTACCGCTCGTAGTGCCTTCAGGCGGATGCTCGTAGAAGCCATCCAGGGCAGCCGATATACTGGCTTGACCTTATCCTCTGCCAGTCCCGACACAACCTCTCTTATTGATACTGGTCTTGCCTCTCTGCCCAGTGGTGCCGATAATGATTTCTGCCTTGGCTGGTACGCTATTATCACAGGTAGTGCTGGTGAGGTTGGCGAGTCCTCTAGAGTTTCCACTTACTCGGCCAGCGGAACCGATATAACTCTAGCCACTGCCTTGACAGGCACTCCGTCTAGTGGTGAGACCTTTGACCTATGCCGCTATGATCCCAGCGAAATGCACACGGCTCTCAATAGAGCCTTGGAATTGTTGTATCCCTATCTTGCAATTCCCCAGGGGAATGAAACGCTCTTCGTAGACAATCTATTGCTGAACCCCGATGGGGAAACATACTCGACTACTTTTACAAACTGGACGCATACAGTCGCAACCTGGACACAGGATTCCTCAAGGAAGATTCATGGCAGTTATTCCTTCAAGGGAGTTGGCGGTGGTGCGGCAGCCCAATTAACTCAAAACCTCTTTTCTGGCACCAATATCCATGACGTTGCCGGAAAGACTCTCTACGCCAAGGGGTGGGTCTGGGCCAGTGCCGCTTCAACCGCACGACTCAGGGTGACGTTTGATGGTGGTTCGACATTCACCAACGGCGATTACCATGCAGGTAGTTCAGAGTGGGAAGGCCCAGGGACACAGTACATCAGGGTTGCGGTGCCAACAACTGCTACCTCAATGACTGTCTACTTGGAGGTGGCCGCTGGTGGCACAGCCTACTTTGACTGCCTTGTGGCCTACATAGACCCTGTGTACCGCTACACTATCCCAACTGCTATTCTCAAGGGGCCGTATACGTTATCGGTGCAGGGCGACGAGAATGAACCAAACGGCAGATACCTACCTGTAACGGCATGGTATGAAGAGGAAGATTCCAGCGGGCGATACATCGTATTGGATGGGAGTCTTACAGCAGGCATGGGGCTGCGGCTAGATGGATATGGACTACTGACTTTGTTGTCCACGGCAGCAAGTTCCGCAGGGGAGACGGGTACAACCGAGGTGGATGCTCCCAAGACCCATCTGGTGGTAGCGAAGGCGGCCCAGTTCCTCTACGAGCAACTAGGAGCAGACTCAGGGGCGCTAGATGCCAGTTACTATCAGCAAGAGGCTGCGAGATGGGAACAGAAGGCGGCTCAGTTGCTTGGAACCCCTGGTATGAGAAACAGGCGCAGGGCCGCAAGAACCGACTTGAGATGGGAGATTGGTTAAGGCGATAACAATGAAACAACGGAGGATAAGATGGCTATAACGGCTACCGAAATACTTTTCAAGCTGAGCATCAAGACAGGTTCAGCGGGCAACTCGCTGGCTCAGTCCGACGTGAACGAGTCGCTGGGCAAGTACATCTCGACCACGCAAATCACCGACGCCACGCTGAACAACCTCTTCGACGACGTTTCGGGCGACGAAAATGCGGCCTCCGACGTGGAATACCGCTGCATCTTTGTCCACAACGCCCACAGCACGCTGACGTGGCAAAGTGTGGTTTGCTGGCTGTCAGCGGAAACTGGTGGCGGGGCCAACGCCGCGATAGCGGTAGACGGGGAAGCGGCAAGCGCAATCGGCCAGTCCGCAGCCCAGGCTGATGAGGTGGCCAACGAAAGCACGGCCCCCACAGGGGAGTCCTTCTCCAGCCCGACAACTAAGGGTACGGGCCTCAGCATCGGCAACTTGTCAGCGGGTTACTGCCGTGCTGTATGGGTGCGACGCACCGCTGCCAACTCTGCCGCTCTTGATAACGACAGCGTGACGGTGCGCTGCGAGGGCGACACTGCTGCGTAAAGACTCTAGGAGTCATAATGACTCTAGAAGTAATTATGACAACGTGGGCATACCTCAGGAGGCGCTGTGGCCTTTCCAGTTGTTGAAGACAAGATTGGAACTGGGGGCACCAGTACCGCATCACCGACTGCCGTAAGCTACCCAGCAACCGTGTCGGCGGGGGCGCTGCTTGTCTGCATAGCACGCTGTGCTGTCGTCGGGGCCATTGGATGGCCCTCTGGTTGGAACGAGTTGGTCGAGGACTCTTCTGACGGCTCTGATGATGTTTCGGCCATTGCTTGGAAAGCCGCAGACGGGAGTGAAGGCGGTACAACCTTCAGCGTCACCCACGGCACAGGCAAGTCGGCCTACATTGTGTACAGCATTACGGGTGCTGAAAACCCCGCTACGCAGCCGCCCCAAATCTCCACAGTCGCCGTAGGCACGAGCACAACGCCCAATCCCACGCTGCTCACACCTACAGGCGGTACGAAAGACTACCTCTGGTTGTGGCTGGGCTGTTGGGAGGGTGAGCAAACATCGCCGCCCGCTGGCAACCCGACAGACTATAGTGCTACCCTGGGTGCTTCTAGTGGAACAGCGGGTGCCGTCACTACGAATGTCCGCTGCGCAAGTGCGCAACATACCTCAACAGACTCGTCTGAAGATGCTGGCTCTTGGACTATCTCGGCTTCCGATGACTGGACAGCTTGGGTCATGGCGGTCCATCCCGCATCCGTGACGGCCATTGGGGACACTACACAACACATCTGGAATATCCGCAGCACGGTTGGGGACACATCTCAGTCTATCTGGAACATCCGAGCGGCAGTCGGAGATATAGCGCAAGCCATCTGGAATGTCAGAGCAGCAGTTGGTGACACATCACAAGCTCTCTGGAATGTTCTCACTTCTGTCGGTAAAGCTGTACAAAAGGTGTGGAATGTCCGCACCACAGTGGGGCAAACTCGCCAGGCTATCTGGCACGTCTGCACCACTCTAGGAGATACGGTACAGCCTATCTGGAACGTGCTGTCTTCCGTCACTGCTGTTGGAGATGTTGTAGATCTGCAATGGCGGGTGCGCCAGGCTGTCGGCAAAACCGCACAGCAAATCTGGAATGTGCGTAGTGTTCTCGGAGATACTATACAGGCTGTCTGGAGCGTCAGGGCCGCCGTTGGTAAATCCGTTCAGAAGGTATGGAATGTCAGGGCTGCCATTGGCAAGGCTGTTCAGCAGGTATGGCATGTACGTAGAGTCCTTGGGGATACTGTACAGGCCGTTTGGAACGTGCTGTCGTCCTCTATCTCGGCAATTGGGGATGTTGTCCAGCTACGCTGGAAAGTCTTCATTGGGCTATACCAGAAGCGGCTGTCCTTTGAGGAACGAGATGCTAGTCTAGCCTTTATGTTGATGAGTGACAGCCTTGAGTTTAAAGAAAGTGACACCAGTATTAGAATGGTGGAGGTTTAGACATGGGAGCGAACTACTTGGTTGGCGACAGTATTCCGATCAAGGTATTAGTTACGGACGAAAATGGGCCTGTTACGCCATCTACCGCAACCTGTACGGTTATGAGGAATCCCGCAGGGACTATAGTGGTCAATGCAGCAACCATGACTATCTCTGGTAATCAACTGACTTATACTCTTTCGGCTACAGATACAACAGTAGACGGTAAATATAAGTTTATTGTCAAAGCCACCCTGTCGTCGGGTAATATCGCCCAGTTCGTTACTTTTAAGGATGTGAAAACACCGTAAGGGAGAAGGGTCATGGCTACTGCTGGGCTCTCACACGACATCACGATAGCTGACACCAGTTCGGGCAGCCCCAAACTAGGGTTTATGCTAGTCAGGCAGGACGGCAAGCGAGAGTTTACCCTTGCCGATTACCAGACGATTGCGCCACGCACACTAACTACCGAGGAGCTAAATGCTGCCCAGTTGCCGCCAGAAGTAGAGCTTAGCCTTTTACAAGATGACTGGCGGCTGGGTATAGGTGGGCGGAATGTTCGGCATGATGCCAAGCGGCTTGCTTCTGGCAGCAAGGTAGAGACCACGATTGAAGGCACCCTGCGGCTTGCACGGAAACTAACAGCCACCACTGTGGATTCCAACCCTACTGCATACAAACCATCGGGCTTCGTGGCGTACCAGAATAGTGAACCCTGGGCGTTTATAGGCTCGGATGTCTACCAGTGGGACTACACCAACAAGAACTGGGACAAAAAGACCTCTGTTATGAGTGCTGGGCAAATCGCTCGAAACGGCGTCAATTTCGGGACTGGGACTTATGCGCCCGTGTGGACGGCCTCTACAGACGCACCTGCCAGGTTTATGAAGAAGGCAGCAGCGGGGAACACTTGGGCCGCGGGTGGTGCAGCGTCAGACACATTCAAGTATGTCGAGGTTGCCAATGACCTGTTTTTTGCGGGCCACTGGGGTAGTGGCTCAGAGAACGTCCTGAAGTACACTAGCGATCCTAGCGCTGGCACTATCTCCTGGACATCTGAGACCATCGGGCAGACCGATGCCCCCATCACTGGCTTGATAACAGACGGCGCAACGCTGTTGGTACTGAAGACTAACGGCATATGGGCTAGGTACTCAGATGGCTCAATTGAGAACCTGACACCTGAGTTTGAGCGGCAGACGCACCCGTCTAACTTTATGGGTTCGTTCAACTGGAACGGGCATATTCTGCTTCCTCTCGGCTCTGGTGGGCTTCTCCAACTCTATGATGGTCGGCTTGAGGACATATCCCTGAAGAACTACGCACCCGACCAGACAACCCTACACGGGCGTGTCTGTGCGATAGCGGGAGATGCGACATCTGTATTCCTGTTGGTAGTGGATACCACAAACCTGAAATACTACCTGGTTATGGGGATATGGGCTGAGTACCAGGGCAACAGAGATTTCCGCTGGCACCAGGTTGCTGAGGTTACTTACACCACAAGCCATACCCCAGACCACGCTACGCTATATGCCGAGGGTGTGCCCTCTGGCACCACTTATCATCACCGTATCCTGGTGGGCGTAGAAAGCACAGGAAGTAATCTGCTGCCCTACTTCTACACAATCAGCACTGCCGATGCAGAGGATGTATTCACGCCTGATGACGATGGAACGGCTGTCACAGTAGCCTGGGATGCGAATCTACCCAAGGTCAGCAAGCTCTACACCTCACTGGATTTCACTACGGCTAACCTTGGGACTACGGTAGGCACACACCACCAGATTGGCGTGAAGTATCGGGTGGATGGTGGTTCCTGGACTTGGGTAACAGGGGTACAGGCTACCAGCACGCTGACCACCAGCCCACAGACGCTTACTATTACCTCTGAGGTAACAGGGAAGAGGATTGAGCTTCAGTTCTTGCCGTTGCAGGGCACCACCTTGACCACCAGCCCTGAACTCAAGGACTTCACCATAAGGGCTGCCCTGCGCCCCACCACAATCAAGAGTATGCTTTTGATACTCTACCTGGCTGATGGGCAGAGATTGCTCAACGGAGCAATCAGCGGCACATCTAAGGGCGACCTATCTCAGTTGAATACCTGGAACGAGCAGGCAGCAGAGGTAACGCTTGTAGACCCAGCGGGAACAAGCAGGGATGTCGTATTCCTTCCTGGGGTTATGAAGGTGACGGAGAAGGTCAAAACACACAAGCGACGGGCTGAGTATCTGGTTTTCACAATGGTAGCGGTTGTTTAGGGGTGTGATATGCCTATAGGAAGGCAACTACTGTATGAACTCAAGCCAACCCAGGATATTGTAATGGATACTGCCTTGGGTTTGGATGAACAGCTATTGGCATCGCTTATTGAGCATACCGACAGGCTGACCACCACCAAGACGTTAGAGATTTATGGCTCTACCCCAGAGCTAAGGTCTACAGAGAGTGACCAGACCGACCCTGCTGGGCGGTATAGGTGGTTGGGCAGCGCAGACTCGTATTCGCTCCAACGTGCTCTGACAGCAAACTGGGCGACAAGCCAGGAGATATTCACCTACGACCAGGCCACAGGCAGCATTGTCATAACGAACCGAGTCCAGTCTGCAACGACTGGTTCAATTAACATCTTTGCAGGTCGGCAGAGCACTCCTGTTATCTATGGTGGTCACGTCAGCTTCTATGGACACGGACACGCAACGTACCCTGGGGCTGCCGTCTTCCTCACCAGCGTAGCAAATGGACAGTCAGAACAAGTGGCAGGCCAGCTTACAGGCGCAACGGCCACTCCCCAAGCTCTGTGGCCCAAAGGTAGCGTCTCTCTCCCTGGCATATCCTTCATAGGTGATGCTGACACAGGGTTCTACAACGACAACGCTGGTTCCCTCTTTGTCGTCTCTAATGCCGTACTAAAGGCCACCTTCCAGAGCCATGTGGTGAGCACAGGTGCGGCTGAGTTCATAAACCAGAAAGCCGCTGCCTCTATCCAGTCTGCTATTTTTGAGGGAGACCGTGCTTCCCCTGCGGCTAACGACGAAGCCTATATCTCCTACCGCCTCTCGGACTCTGCGGGCAACCAGGACGAGCAGGTAAGGTTCACTTGGAAGGCTACGACGATTACCGACGGTGCAACCCAGGATGCGGATGCCAGCTACAGCACCCTTATCAACAATGTCCTTACCGAGATGCTGCGCCTAAAGGGTGAGGATACGGGTGTAAATATCACCACTAGCGTCAATGTGCCCACGACCTCTACCCTGGCCGCAAGCCAGATACGCTTTGTTGTGGATGCCGCAGATGCGCTGATTGCCTACTTCAACGATGCGGGGAGTATTCGTGCATTTACCATAGGTACTTTAGTATGAGCACGAAGATATTAATCTGGTCTAAGATACCGTTCAACACGTGTGGCACCCTTAGTTCTCATAGTGCCATTATACCACACTCTTGTTCTACGGGTACAATCCGCTCACTAACGATAGGAACACTGGTCTAACATGGCGATACGGAAATTGGTCATAATACCACAGTAGGAGAAGAACATGGCGAAGAAGGCACCTGTTAAGAGCAAGGCAGCACAGGCTAGGGTGTCAGCAAAGATAAGTCATCTGCACAAAGCGGAACCAGCGATGCCACACAAACAGCACGTAGCAATGGCGATAAATATGGAGCGTGAGCACCGCCTTGGCCCTAGCGGAGCCTATAAACCCGTTAAACGGAAGAAGTAAACCTTACTACCTAGGGACTTGACAAGAGCCACATGGGAAGAATACACTAGCCAAGGTATCTTGAAATCACAGATTGTGAGGACAAGCTAGTGCCCAGACTCGACGACAGTCAGGTCATGCCCATCTTGGACTTCTGGCGTGACGCACTCAGGCTGACAGACTGGGACTTCCGCATTGTATGGACTGACAAGGATTTAACGGCAGACTTTGGCTACCTTGCTAGGGCTGCCACCACACCCCACTTGCCTTCCCTCAAGGCAGAGATTACCATAGATGAACGTCAGCCCTGGCTTGTAACCATAGACTACTGGGCACCTGCCAACATAGAGGAAACTATCATTCATGAACTAGTTCATGTGCGATTGGCGGCAACCGAGACTGCCATAGACTCTATCCTGCACATCGCAAATAGCCACATTCCCCCATCTCTTCATCCCGTCCTGGAGCAACAACTCAGTGCGCTGCGAGAGGCATACGTTGAAACCGTAACGAGTGTCCTATTCCGCATGGTGCATCCAGAGCCAAAGGAGACGTGACCATTGGAGATTTGGGAAACAGACATAAAGGCATGCGTGGCGGCAACGATGGAGTGGAAGGATATAGTGCTGATGCCGCTAGGAGATGTCCAGCTAGGAGCCTTGGGATGCGATGAGGACAAGTTTCGTAGGCATATAGAATGGGGGATCAAGAACGATGCACTGTTCCTGGGCATGGGAGACTACGTGGACGTAGCCAGCCCATCCAACAGGATGAACATCAAGTCCATAGAGTTATATGATTCCGTGCATGACGCCCTGGAACAAGCAGCCCAGAGTGCTGTACAGCGGTTCCTGCATCTGGTAGAGGGGACAAAGGGACGCTGGCTAGGGATGCTAGAGGGGCACCACTTCTGGGAGTTCGCCGATGGCACCACCTCTGATACCCGTATCGCGCAGGCCCTTGCCGCACCCTTCCTTGGCAACTGCGCCTTTGTCAGGCTGCGGTTCAACCACTCCAAGACATCAATGACGAAATACACCGTATGGTGTCACCACGGGGTAGGTGGTGGTATGAAAGTCTCTGCTCCCTTGAACCGCTTGGAGAATCTCTTGGCGCACCACGAGGCCAATATGTATCTCATAGGGCACCACCACAAGAAGGTTGTGGCCGAGATACCTCGCATGTACATGACGGAGAGGAAACCTTACACAATAGGGGATAAGCCACAGATAATTGCCTGCACGGGTTCCTTCTTGAAAGGCTATATGGCGGGGAGTCACAATGGGAACCGCCCTATGGGTAGCTACGTGGAGAAGAAGATGCTGAACCCCGTTGGCCTTGGCGGGCTGGTCTTTACCCTGCACCCTCATGCCTCGAATAGCAAAATCCGCATAGACGTGGGATGGAGTGGTTCTACGGGCGACCCCATGTAGTCTTCTATACCTCCCATAGAAAAGCTCAATGGGAGTCATATCTGAGGGGGGGCTTGACAAGAGCCACGGAGAAGGGTTACACTCACACCATGAGCACAGCACTTGAACTTCACAACCGTCGGCAGATAGAGGCAGCCTTGCCCCGTTTTCGGCTAATCCTGGCATGGCGCAAGGAAGGGCTTACCTTCCAGGATATAGGCGACGGGCTTGGTGTCAGTCGTGAACGGGCACAGCAACTATACCGCAAGGCGCTGAGGAGATGCCATGACACAACAAGCTGACAAGTTGCAACTCTGCGAGATGACGACGGAGTGCCTAGACTCAGGTGAGGATATTGGTATGAATAATGAGGGCGCCCATACTGAGTTCGGATACCGTCGCTTTCAGGATATTCCGCATAGGGTCTGTAACGGTACGGGCCGTGTCTACTTGCTCGACTCAGACGGCAAGTTTGGGCTGCGGATAACTTGCCATACTCAGCAATGTTCTGAATATGGCCGTGCAGTTAAGAAAAACCACTTGCCAACCAGTCTTTGCAATGGGTTTAAGCCTACGACTAACCTCTGGGCATATGTCAGAGCGGCATGGGGCGTAATAGACGACGAATATCGCACTCATCAGTTAGACATTATGCAAGCTATTGATGATGCGCTAACTGGGGGCACAGATCCAGGCCGAGCCGCCTTTGATGTGGTGGCTGAAGCATTGCTGAAGGGAGGGTAGTCCATGACACAACAAGCTGACAAGTTGCAACTCTGCTTGCTGACGACGGAGTGCCCCCTGTGGCAGTCAGCGTGGCATGGTTGGGGTACTACCCCCAACCCAGAGTGTCAAACCTGTCATGGGCCTGGCCGCATCCCGCTGCTTGACCCAGACGGCAAGTTTGGGCTGCGGGTGAAGTGTCTAGGAGAGCATATCCTTACTAGACAGCCTGTCATACTGACAGCGCCCTGTGAACAGGTTGGTTGCAATGGCTGGACACCTACTACAGACCTATGGGCGTATGTGAGAGCAGCGTGGCAGGATGAGCACGGGGAGTTAGAGGACAAGATTATTGATGCCATAGTGGATGCACTCAACAATAAGCGAAACTTTGTCCGAGCCGCCTTTGATGTGGTAGCAGAAGTGCTGTTAATATGAGCACAGAGGACACCTACAGGGATCATGAGCACACCTAAACAATGCGTTAACTGTGGCCACATTGGCCCTGATGTAATAGACATACTGGGCTATGTTGGTGGCAAGGGCTACATCCGACAGCCCCAATGCCAATACCTTGCTGACTGTTGGGCAAGGTGGGATGCCAAGCACGGAGTGACGGTGCCTGGGGTTCCTCACCTCCCCCCAGGCACTCCCCCTTGACAGTTCCTAGTGCTGCTAATGCGCCGAAATCACCCCGCTGTACTAGGCAACAGCGGGGACAAGTAGAAGGGGGCAACATGGAAGTCAGGGTTAGAGCATCAGCGTCACGGACAAGCAAGGGCTACTCGGTGGACTCCACGTTTGAATTAGGAGGGCCACTTGGGGTTGGAGTAGGTCTGACTGAGGCCAAGGGTCTAGGCGAAGGAGCACAGGACTTCGTGCTAGCTCAACTAAAGCGGCTCATGGGGCTGCTAGAGGCGGAGTTCCCACAGGAGAAGACATGACAGCACAGAATCTAGGCGCGGATTACGATTGTGTCGGAGGCTGCCACGGGCAAGGATACCTTATCGAGATAAAGGCAGCCGATAAACTAATACGGCTTCTCAAAGCTATCCGCATTAGTTTGCTTGCGGGGGGTAAGGATGCTTCTAGGGCCTTAGATACTGCCCTGGCTGAATGGGAGCAGTCAAAGCTAGACAGAACAAGGAGATAAAGACATGACAACGGATTTGGCAACACGTGATGAATCAGCACTCAGTCCAGAGGTATTTGGGCGGCAGATTACATGGGCGCATGAGAAGGCCCGCCTACTAAAAACCATAGTGGACAGTCAGAAGCTCTCAGTGAAGGTGGGCCCATCTGAGCACCTGCGGTTAGAGGCATGGCAGACCATTGGCAAGGGGTATGGGTACAGCGCATCCACTGAGGTTCAAGAGCTTCTGCGGGATGATGGGGGCAACATCATCGGAGTACAGGCTCGTGCCTCAATCATAGACATGGCGACTGGCATTATTGTTGGAGGGGCTGACTCCTATTGCTTCGCCGCAGAAGAAGGCAAAGGACAACAGACCATCGCTCAGTTGGCTGGCATGGCGCAGACCAGGGCGGAGGCAAGGGCCTTCAAGCAAATGTTGTCCTGGGTGGTGGTTCTAGCAGGCTATGATGCCACACCCGCCGAGGAGATGGTGGGTGCCCTGGCGAGAGAGAGGACGGCCAGGGGTTCGAGAGGGGCTAATGGCGATGGCGGGTCTGAGCCTTCAAACTTTTGCCCATTGCATAGGGTAGACTGGTTCAAGCGAGGCCAGATGAAAGCATGGGGCCATCCCGTAGAGGGTGAGACCAACGCCAAGACGGGTAAGAACGTCTGGTGTATGAAAGCCGATATCCTGGCAAAGACTACCCCTTCTAAATCGCTCCAGGATGACCAGGAAGGCGGGTCTGAGCCTCCCTGGGTAGTAGACGTGGTGCCCACCCCCCAGAAGGCCAGTTTTGCAAACCTTGGGGAGCTGATGGACAGGATCAACAAAACTTATCACCTCACCACGAACCAAGTCCTGGATATTTTGGAACTAGGACACATGGGACAACTCAATGAGAAGTTCCCTGATAAGGCTGTGGCCTGGGAGCGCATTGTGGCGTCACAGCAAGGGAAAGGGTAGGAAGCACGGGCCATGATGACTAACATCGCCTACAAGTATTTGAACGCAGACGGAACGCCCTACAACGGCGGGGCCGGCACCTGGCACCTGCCCAAGGGTGGAAGGCCAGGACGTTGGATGCCGAAGATTCTCAACCTGGTGCCGTGCAAGTCAGGATACCACGGCTGCCGAGAGCAGGATCTCTTGTCGTGGTATGGCCCCACCCTATGGCTGATGGAGTACCGTGAGCCATTTGTCATACATGAGGACAACAAAATAGTGGCCTCTCAAGCCAGGCTCATCTCACAGTTCACAACCTGGAACGAGCGCACACAGCGACTATTCGCTGCCGACTGCGCCGAGCACGTGGCGCATCTGTACAATAGATCAACTGGTTGGCAGCCTGCCGATACGATAGAGGTTGCGAGGCGCTATGCAAACGGGTTGGCTAGTGAGGCAGAGCTGGCTGCCGCATGGGAGGCCGCATGGGCCGCCGCACAGGCCGCCGTAGGGGCCGCCGCACGGGCCGCCGTAGGGGCCGTATGGGAGGCCGCATGGGCCGCCGCACAGGCCGCCGTAGGGGCCGCCGCACGGAACGCCGCATCGACGACTGAGCGACAATGGCAGATAGCACGCCTGATGGAATACCTCGGCAACTAACTAGATTGGTGCATAAAGAAGGTTTGAAATGGCAAACGAAGTGATACAGATAAGAAAAGGGAGTGATGGTTCCTACTGGGTATACCGTCTAGCATCGAACGGTAGATATGAATTACTAGATGGTCGAGGTAATTGGCAACCCGTGAAAGAAGGTGAACTGAATCCAAATCCCACGGTTCCACACAAACTATTGAAGGCAAAGTCGAAGATGGTTGGTGACGATATGCCCGACGACCTAGAGGAATACTACAATCGTAGAGCAGAGGAGAAGCCATGAACAGGAGGAGGGGATAATGACTACAATAAACGTTATACCTATCTCCGCCGCCGCTAGCTATCTGGCCTTTGAGTGCTGCCTTTGCACGATGCAAGACACACATGGAATGGTAAGGGAGCGGCCTCTGTACTCCTCGGTGAGATATTGCCCAGAGTGCAAGCATACGGTCTGCGACAAACACTGGATGCCATGTAACCAATGCTACGCCTGCTGCTGGGAATCTTGCTTAGAAAGGCATTGGGAAGTATGAAGTTCCGTTTATTCCGCAAGAAGCCTACCCAAACCACGGTGACGACTGATAACGACGAAGCGCTGGATGCTGCACTCTACAGAGAGTGGCAGCTTGCCTCAGAGGATTTCAGCACCAATATGGACTTTGAGACATGGAAATCTTCCCGCAAACTATGGTCTTGCATAGCACCCACTATTATGACCACGCCAAGCATACGCGGATGATGATGGTAGAGACGCCTAAATATCTAGGGCAACAAGTGGAGATTAAAGGCCATCTGCTGCGTGACGGGTTTGTCCCTGTCAACCATGCTCTCATAAGGACACAAAGGTTAACGCCATACGAGAAGCTCGTACTCATCCTTTTACTGAGCCGAGCCAACAAGGATGGTGGGTCGTGGCCTGGGCATGATGGGCTGGCAGAAAACCTTGGAATCAATAGTAGAACCGTTCTTCGGGCTCTTGCTCGGCTTCGCTCCCTGGGGCTAGTCACTTGGGAACGGCGAGGCCAGGGTCACACAAACCTTTACGTTGTCCACGAAACCAAACTGTCTGCTTTCATAGCTGAACTGACTCAGAGTCAGTTCTTGATAGGACTGACAGTCAGTTCTAGAACTGACCCAGAGTCATACAAAGAAGAACCAGTAGAAGAAGAACCAGATCTACTACTACAGAAAGATACAGTAGCAGAGAAAGAGGGGGATAATAAGGGGGGGAAAACCCCAGTCATTTATGATGGTGAATCTCTGCTGGCTGTTGTTGACCGGGGGTTTTTAGAGCAGAGCTTTCCAGGGGTTGATTTGGCATACGAAGCCCAGAAGTGTGTAGACTGGTGGCTAGAGGGTGGCAAGAAAATGAAACGGCCCCGTGTGGCCTTTACGAACTGGCTAGAGAATGTTGGCAACCGCTCTAATGGACGCAAGGCAACGGAGAGTCCCAAGGCGGACGATCCCCAAGAGTACCTTCGGCGATATGAACGGCTGGTGCGCCGATGAAGGTTGTTTGAAGATAACGTTAAGTGGGGGAAGTGTAATGGTTATGCACGATAGGTTGTGGCCCTATCAGACTGGGTTCAAATCCCGGCCCTCACTCCAACAAGTGAAAGGAGGTCGTAGATGGGGCAACTAGAAGTCATAGTCGGAGGGTACAAGACTACTGTGGGTGTATGGTACATGGGACGGGAAGTGTGGAGCACCACAGGGGAGAAAAAAGAATATCGGTTCGATGTATATGGGCACATCGAAACAAAGCAGGGCGAGAGGCGGTGGATTGTTCAGGGCATATATGCGCTGCGACCTATTCCACGGTGGCGTATACCTAGCCAGCGGTATAACTTCCGTCGAGTTCTGAGGCAGGTCATCAGCGATGCCGTGGGAATGCCTACTGATATCTTTTTCTGGGACAAACTGGACGTAGAGTTTGAGAAAGAGTAGACGGATATGAGCAACACCAGTAAGCAGAAGGGTAGCGCAGCAGAGCGGGCCTTTGCAACGGCCATCGGTGGGGAGCGAGTCCCGCTCTCTGGCGCCCTCAAGGGCTACCCGGGCGACGTGACAGGCATCCTGGGCGATCCCCGCTGGGAGAAATTCAAGTGGCAGTGCAAGCAGCGCCGCGGGGGAGCAGGCTGGAAGTTGCTGGCCGACTGGTTGAAGGGGCACGACGGGCTGGCGCTCCATCGACCTTATCAGGGATGGTTAGTGGTTTTCCGTCTTGAAACGCTCTTAGAACTTCTATCTTCGAGTGATGATAAATGAATCGGGTAAGTATCCCTTGGATGTAGAGGGGCTAAATGACTAGAGATATTACTTCACAGTCGCTTTGGCATGGCCTTGAACTTCACGAATCTTTTAAGGACTTCGTCTCTGACGTAGTTGTATATTGCGTCCAGCCGAGCGAGGTCAATTCCAGCAAGTCCCGCCACGTCTACGCGAAACGCTATCTTCACGGAGATATATGGTTCAAAATCCTGCTGCACATTTATACCGACGGGCACTTTGGCAAATACGTCGCCACTGTATCGTCCGTGGGAAGGCGGAGGAGGTTGGATGATGCCAGGGACAGTGGGCGTTCGCACTTGATGCGAGAACAGATGCATACTCGCGTGCTTGAAGCGATTGTCGAGTCTGGCGAGAATAGCAAGGGGGTGGTTCTTAGCATCTGTCCCTCGCTTGTAAGGTTGGAGCGAGTCAACCAATGTTTTTGCTGGTTTGGGAACATGCTTCAACATGGCATCATATCGGGCGATTGCATCGCTGGTCTTGGGTTCCGTACGTCGAATAGGGAAGGCATGGTCGTCCGTGACCTTCTTCCCGACAGATTGGACGAGCGCGCAGACGAGGTGGTCCAAGACCGTGCGCAGATGGTGGGTAGCTTCATCAGTCAAGACCTCAGCGATTGGAGGAGCCTCAACTATCATAAGGCTGTAGAGGTAATACACTCCATCGGCATCTACCTCACGGCGCACGGTGTATGGATTGCTCGCCTCGAAGGACTCAACGATGTGTCGCAAATGGCGCAGGTGCTTACGTGCCCTGCTGAGCTTGAGTTTCAGCCCGTATGGTGGCGGGAGGAGGTATACTGTAGGCATGAGCAAGAAGCCTCAGACCCAGAAGACACCCAAGGAAGGCTACGAGATTCCGATTCCCACAAAAGGGGAGTTCGAGGCGAACCTGAACCTGAGACGGCAAATTCTTGAGAACCACACCCTTGAAGCGGTGATGTCTATGCCAGCGGATGTATTCCACGATTCGAAGGTCGGTGTCGTGACTTGTATCATGGTGATCACTGCTCACCACCCCCATCCCCCAGGCAAAAAAACTTGGTTCGGCTACTGGCGAGACGATGGCTTTGTCACGACAAAGCATCGCGGGCGGATTGACCTGAACCAAACTTGGCCAGATATCAAATCACGCTGGCTAAGTGCTTTTCGCAATCGAGAGACAATTAAAGGGCAGAGTGTCACTGCTGAAATAGGTCCGGAAGATGAGTGGTGTGCCGAAGCCTACATGGAGACCGACTATTCAATGCTGACTTCAGCAGATTTTGAAAACGAGATCAAGAAATATGTTGCCTACAGGATTCTAAATGAGCGATAACGAGACTGTTCGTCTAAGCAACCTGTTCGACGTTAGCTATGGTACTAAGTTTGACCTTAAGCAGATGAAGCCGACATTCGCCAAGATGCAGCCGTACAGGGATGAGTACGCCGCCAAGGTGAAGTCACTTTGGGCTGAGTACCGCACCAAGGTACAGATACTCAAGGGAGAGTACAATATCAAGGAGAGACCACTCTGGGATGATTACTATGCCCAGGAAGAGCTTCTCTTGGATGAGTGCTACGCCAAGGAAAAGCAGTTCTGGCAAGAGTGTAAAGCTAAGGTGAGGCAACTTGGGGAGGGCAGAGAGGAGAGTCTGAAGGCGGGGATAGCATAGGCTTAGGAAGGCCGCTAGAAGGGCAAGGAAAGGCCCTCTGGCCTATCGGGAGTCCCGTACTAGGGTTCCGACTGCCAGAGGGCTTGTTTTGTGGTCTGGTGTGGAGAACCAAAGCCATAGTTGTGAGCAAGCCAGCGGCCCCTGCATCGCCCATTGCAGAAGTGAAGTGTCTGAGGCCGCTTCCTGAATCCCGTAATCTTCTGCTGGTAAAGCAGAGAGGGTATCCGTTGAAATGGCTGCTGGCACCATGCGCAAGAGACCCACGGTCTGCGCCTGGCTATCTCCTGCTGTCTGCATCCTTGGCACAGCACAGCCTGATAGGCTTTACCCCCTTGGCAGGATGGGCATATCCGAGAGGTCTTGAAGGGAGGATGAGTAGGAAGATTGGCCTTGACTAATATCTGCCTGACCCTTTCACGGGTGACACCTAGCGCCACGGCGATGGTAGTCGCCCGCAACGCTGGGTTGGTGTGTCTCAGGGCGAGCACTTTGAAGTGGGTACTATCGGGGCTTGGCTGCCGGGGCACGGGTTTCCCTAGAGGATCGCCATAGCGGAGTAGACGGTAGTGATGCCCCTGGCAATAGCCCCTGGAATCGTAGGGCTTTCCGCAATTGGGCACCGTGCATAGCCGCTTCTGGCCGTGGGAGTAGACCTGCTCTATCCCTGTCCTGGGTCCGCAGGGCCTTGCAGGACATTGCCGTGATTTCTTGTGAGCCCACCGACTATGACCACAATGGCGGCACTGGTACTGGACTCGGATGGACGGTGTGCGGTCAGTGGTCATGCTCTTCCCTCTTCTGCTTCGGCCATCTTTTTGAGGATAGCTAGGACTTCGTGCATCTTGCCTTTAAGCACCAGCTTCATGCTGTCTCCTCCAGCCTAACTGCTTGGGTGATTCGGATACTGTGCGGCCCTGGGTAGCGCCGTCCTGTCGGATAGACGCAGGGCGAACCCGCAGGGGCTCCACAGTGAGGACATCTGACGTTCTTCCAAGTAATGCGTGTACGCACGGTGTACCTCCTATCTAATCTGCCCGCACCTGGAATAGTCTCTGACACGTAGGACATTGGTGTTGACCTTCATGTCCCTCACGGAGACCGCAATCACTCACTACATAATCCTCATGGTGAAAAGGTAGGTGCGCACCACACTGATTGGCGACCTCTACGAGACGTCCACCTAGCATTTCCTGGTATACTTTAGGTTTCATAGCTTTTCACCTTCCTTTTTGCTAATCTACCCGCTCCTTGGGTCATAGGGCCTATACCTTGCGGGCAACTGCGGAGAATACCAGCTATCACCCTGTCCCAGCTACCCTTGCCCGCAATACCCGTAAAGAGTAGCGCTCCGTTTTCGTGGTGGGCTGTGATAATACCCTCCGCTAGTTCTACAATGAGTTTGGCCGCGCCGAGATTGATTGTCTCTTCATGTTTGCTGCAATACATTGTCTCTACCTCCTTCTGCTATTGCTAATCTACCCGCACCTGGGGGCTGATAGTGAACATCTTGTCAAAGGCTGAGGCATCTTTGAACGTGAAGTGTCGGGTATCAGTCCCGTAGGGTTGCCGCCTATCGGGGTTTCCATCCTTCCGACATTGTACCGCCTCTACATAGTTCTCTATCCTATCTGTGCCACCGTTCATCGCCCGGTAGACTTTGACTACGCAATAGTAAGGGCCATACCCATCGCCCCTGTAAGTCCGATGGCGAATAATGTCGCCTGCTTTGGGGATTTGTATGCCTGTCGCCATCTCTCTACCTCCCTTGCTATCCGCCATTGCCTTCATCGGCAGGTGATAGGCGGCGTACACCTGGACGCCCAAGGGGGCGTTTCGGCTATGGGGCTGTGGCTGTCCCTAATGCCTCTCTCACAACCCTTGCGTACTCCCGTGCCTGCGAGCCGCGGCCTATGAAACCCATAGCCTTGTCCTTGACCCCTAGGCACGCAGCGACATAGGAGGCGAGGTCCAGTCCAAACACCCCGTCCGCGTCCTCCTTCCCGTGATACCCCATTGGGTGCGCCTCATTGCGGAAGTTTTTTATGATCCTCTTGTCGAACTTGACCCCCAGGGCCTCGCATATCTCCTGGGCATACTCCGGCTCAAAGACGACATGCCCATCACCAAGTTCCTCCAACGCTAAACTTCGCTCCATGTCTCTACCTCCCTTTGCTAATCTTCTTGGAACGTTTGGCCTTGGCCTGGACTACCAATGTCCTCAGCTGCCGCCAGTAGGCCATCAAACGAGTAGAGAACGTTGCCTCGGTGTTACCGAGCTGTGCGTTTGTGGTCTTTCTTTTATGAGTCGGCAGTCTGCCAAACTTTGTAAGCCTGAGTACCTTACCGCAACCTTCTCCAAGGAACGCCCCAATACAGCGTTCCTTTGTGCCAGGTTCTCCTGTACCCATTAAGCCCGATAATTTACAGGTTACCATGTCTCTACCTCCTTTCAGGGAATATAGTCTTCCCATCCCAAGGGCAATCAGGACATTCCTGGCGATGCAACGTCTCAATCTCAGGTAGGCACTCGGCCTTTGCCCTGTCCCACTCAGCATTTGCCCTGTCCAACACAGCATTTGCCCTGTCCAACACAGCATTTGCCCTGTCCAACACAGCCCTTGCCGTGACCAAGCGAGGGGGTAGTGTGCCTTGTACTGGTTTTAGCAAGCGCAGCCTGGTAGCCCGCTCCGAGCGAGGCTTGCTAGCCTTTATGTATGCTATGCGAGTCTCAATAGGCTCGGTTAGAGGCTCTACCAGGATGTCGTGGTGAACATGCCATGCGTAAGTTGCGGCATCCGATTCTTCGGCTGTCTCATATTCCATGTCTCTACCTCCTCGGGGATTGCTCCCCGTTTCGGCTACTAGTATCTGCCCTCAGCAGCCCGCTTCGCCATCTCTGGCCCCAGGCCAGGGAATGTCTGGCGGTAATACTCTCTGTAGGCTCGCTCCGTCACAAACCTGGGGTCGCAATGCCCCTGGTAAAGATCCCCAATGGCCTGTCTGAACACGTCCATAACGTGACCGTCTGCCTCGTGCTCCAACTGGACGCTGAATCCGTCCAGGCTGATGACCTTTGTCCATGCTGCACTGTTTGCCCTATCACCTGTGTAGTAGATGCGGTCTCCCATATGGATTTCTACAGCGACGCTCATATCTCTACCTCCTTATTGATAATACTTTACCGTCATGTCGCCACATCAAAGGTCGGCCACGATGGGCCATGCGATCATAAATAGTGGAATCGCCAGCATCCGGGCGCTTACAGAATGCCAGGCCAGCAACAGCCCAAGCATAATCGTAGGTGGGGAAAAAGCCTATCAACTCCCCCCCCTGACGCACCTCAAACCGTTCCTCAAATCCCGCCATTTCTCTACCTCCTGACCGAGTTACCCCGATTGTAACCCCTCCCGCACTCCGTGTCAAGCCCCCTCCTAGGCACGAGAGGTATTGAACTTTTCTATAGGAGACATAGGGGAGGCTATTGACAGCGGTATTATGGGTGTGGTATATCTCTGCTAGCTATGTATGCTAGGTTATGGTGCTGGCTCTGGGGACATTGCTGGCTCCTGGTGAGCGCGGTCCGGCCCTACGTGGCCTACTGTGACCGCTGTGGGATCACTCGGAGAATGGAATGAAACGGAAGCTGCTCGGTATGCCCTTAATCGCCATTGCCCTTATGGTCGCTATCCCTCTGGTAGCCCTAGCCGCCTATACCATAATCACCATCACAGGCCAGGTAACTGTCCAGGAGGCCATCACGGTATCCCCTGCTACCTTCTCAGCCAATATCTACCCAGGAGAAACATTCTCCCAAACCCTTACCCTGAATAACGCCTCAAACGTTAACATAGACGTTTCCTTTATTTCCTCCATTACTCCCGTAACTACCGAGGTCACCCTATCAGCCCCTAATAAGATCACCGTACCCGGTCTAGGCTCTACCCTGACTAATATCACCATTACAGCCTCTAAGTCCGCTCCACCCGCTATATATACTATATCCCTGTCCTTAACACGATAATGAGACCCCTAACCCCTAAACAACGACGCTTCGTCGAAGCCCTCCCTACCGCTAAATCCGGCCTTGATGCCGCTATTAAGGCCGGCTATGACCTCTCTAGATGCTCTGACCCCAATGATATGGCTCATGTCATTGCCTCCGAAAACATCCGCAAGCCTGCTATCCAACGGGCTCTGAAAGAAATAAATGAAATGTCGAAATTCGCAGCCGTGCTATCTCTGGCTCAACGTAAGGAACGCCTGTCTAAGCTATCTCTGGCCGAACCCAGGAGCCATGATCCCATCCGAGCCATAGACATCCTAAACAAGATGGACGACGTCTATACTCAGCATGTGTCCCTGAGCATTGAGCGGCCCCTGAGAAGCTATAGCCCAGAGGAGCTCAGGGCATTGCTGACCAGGATGGAACCAGCTATAGAGGGAGAGGTCCAGGAGCAACCAGATGCCTGAGTGGTTTCCTTCCCCCCATACCCCCTATCCTTCCATAGATTGCATAGGTATGGCCCAGATATGGCCTAGATATGCCCAGATACAAACCACACATAACACTTATAGGGCGAACCACACCCAGACACAGAAACCAGGGTGTACAGTACAGAATGGAGCCCTTTCGTAACACTAAGGGAGTACGGGAATCGTCACCTTGACGTCAAGCAATCCTTAAGGTTCGGGTGACAGAGAGGGGGTGCGCAGGCTTCTGGGGTCAGGCCCCTACAGTGAGTCGGTGCATCTTATAGAAAAATTATAGAAATCTTTTTTAGAGAGGTAGTACATGGAAAGCGTAGGAGGTTGTTAATGGAGCCAGGCATAGAAATAAGTTTTGTGGTGGGGAGGGAGAGACACGAGTTTCCCAAAGTAGGTCTGGTTTTAGAGGGGACGGAGCTTATGGTGCACACGGAATTGACAGACGACATGAGTAGGCAGATTTCGGAGGGTGTAGTGACAAGAGGGCGGGATCAAGCTAAAGCGATAATTGAGGCAGTAATGAGGGGGATATTACTCTCGTGGGAAGATGTGAGGCATCCAGAGACAGGGAGGTATGGGTTATTCGGCAGACGGTCTTTAGTTAGAGACTAGAGGTGGTATATGAAAGTGAAGGAGTTGGAGAATGGGGGGGCATGTAGGTGGTGTGGAGTGCCAAGGGGTGAGCATCCTGTGGATGTTCATGATAAGGATGGTGAGCATATGGGTTATTGTCTTGGGGACAAGCACCCTGTTGGAAAGCCCGCGGGGGTAATTTTAGAGAACAAGAAATGAAGTCATCTGGTGGTTCTTTAACCATATCGGGAAGGCACCTAGGGGGGTCACTTTTGGCCTTCTGGGGTCTTTGGGGTAGAGATGGTTGAGGTAACGGCACAGGAGGTTAGGGCGGAGCTATGCAGGCAGGATTTTGGGGAGTATTGTGCATGGGTGCATGGGAAGCCATTATACAGGCATCAGGGGGCTT
>Ga0208957_1000347_pt1 | contig 40341 bp, 66 predicted proteins | sample RifOxyA1_FD_184029 | JGI IMG/M metagenome (GOLD analysis project Ga0208957, IMG submission 184029) | Groundwater microbial communities from Rifle, Colorado - Rifle Oxygen_injection A1 (SPAdes) | ecosystem: Environmental > Aquatic > Deep subsurface > Groundwater | place: Rifle, Colorado, United... | reverse complement strand
TCAAACCATGGCTCCTCTTTTTTTCCCATACCGCCTTTGGCCCCAAGATATATGTGCCAGATGTATCCGTTAGAATTGGCGTTAACCCAATATCCTTCATTATCAGCCAACACCGGCAGCGGCTCCTCCGCTATGCTCTCCGTGGGGGTGTGGTAGTTGGGGGAAATGCGATAGGCCGCCCCTATAACCTCGTCCAACATATCCTTTTTGATTTTAAGCGAGGGGTCATTGTCGGAAACTACTTTTTCCTGTAGGTCTATTCTCCGTATCTTAAGCCAGCCATAAAACTCTCTTACGCTATTTGCCAGCGAGGCGGGGGCCGTGGGCTTCGGCTTATAATGTGGGAGCGTGTTTTCGCCCCATATACCGATAGCGGATAGGCATTGGAATTTGTCCATTAGAGAATCATCTAACTTGTTCAACAATTCTCTTAAAGACGATATTAACCCTGTATTCTCCGTGGGCTTCTGTGCCGCTTCTTCGGCCATCCTCTCTTTTATGGCGGCGGTCATGCTTTCTTCCAACTCTTTAGCGTGTGCCTCATCTGCTTTTTTCTCTGCCGCTTCTTCGGCAAGGAGGGAACGGGCTTTGGTCAAGATTGAAATAACTACAATAGCACGGATTGTGTCACCAGCCAAAACATATTCATGGCGTTCCCGACACAGCCACTCCACCAGTTCGTTAAGTTTGCTCATATTACTTTGCCTCCCTCGGATATGGGCCAATCCAAGTTGACCCATCCATAGCGCCAAACATTCCTACGCCCCAAGTAATGCCAAGCGCAGGGGCCAGCCATTTCTGCGCATCACCTTTTCCGAACACATGGCCCGCCACAAAGGGAAGTAGGATTACGGCCCCAACTCCCGCAATAGCAAACATCCCTACATCCCTGTTTTGTCTACGCTCCCACTTGCATTGTTTCTGCTCCAGAACAGTTACTTTCTTCATACAGGGAGATGCACACCCGCTAAGAATGACTGCTGATAACGCCACCACAATATACTTTTTCATATTACTTTTCCTCCATTAGTGCAATCAGGGCCTTTTCCACGGCGTGCAGACCGCCAAAATGAAAGGCGTGGGTGAAATGTATAGACAAGAGATAGGAACTGCCCATCCATACCCCATCTATTTTAAATGGCCCATGTTTCCCGATAAACGCCTCGCAGAACGGCTCGGAGAGGAGGTCGTGGAGTTGGTAGGCGGGGATAAGAAACTGTCCGCACGTGTTTATTCTCGCTCTTTGGTGTTCTCTTGACAGAAATATCACCTCTTGCCTCGCCGTGCCTTGCCATTCAACAACATAAAACTCTGGTTTCATCGGCTCCGGCGCACTATCCTTTAAGAACTCTTTTAACTTCTTGGCGCACTCATAAGATATATGTGTCATGCTACCTCCGGGTTATTTTGATAGGCAAACTTGCCGTGATACTTCCTCGCCGCCTTGTCCCACGCTATAGCGGCCTCGTATTGAGTGGCGAAACTGCCCAAAGAAACACGGATTCTGTTATGGGTTATTACTGCTCTCCATGTTCCGTCGGAAACACGGAGATACACACCCTTATACCTTGAAGTGCCATCCCTGTGCTTACCCCGATTCCACATATTCTGAAACCTTTTGCAAATGCGGATATTGCCCCTAGTGTTATTTAGGCCATCTCCGTTTCTGTGGTCAACTTGGTCTAGTGGCTCCGCATCAGATATGACTCTGTGCATTTGGAAGTATCTCTGCTTCTTCCCTTCCCACTTTACTGCAACTGCATACCACTTGCCACGAGAATAGTGGGCTATCCATCTGTAACCCAGAACTTTGCCGTAGTCGGACTTATTTATCATGGCAGACTTGCCCTTGGTTAAAACTATTCCCATTACCACTCCCCCAAGGTCAAATATCCTGTTGGGGCCTAATTTGGGTCTAGCCATTGAACCCTCCCAAGAACTCCTTGAGCCGCTTGCTGACCTCGTAGCAGGTGTGGATTTGTGTCATTGTTTTTTCTCCTTGTCCTCGCTTGTGGTGGGGTGGGGCTTATCTATATTTGGGAATATACCCATCATTATTTCAATGCGACAAGACATATTCTGTTGCCATGCAATAGGGTCTATTTTGTTTAGGTCTAATTTGTATATGTCGTCATAACAAACGTCCCCCTTCTTCTGCTTGTCAAAGTTATCTCCGGTAGGGTCTTGGTCGTAGGCCGCATCAAACGCCGCCATAACAAATGCGTCTTTTATGTCCCGAAAGGTTACCCCTTTAACCTCGGTCTTCCCACGTTTACCGTTATCTGTATGCGGCTGACCTATATATGGCCTATTTCTAAATAAGCGGCATTTATCACCGTTGCTCTTGCTGAAATCATCCATTATCTCTTTTAAGTTCATATTACTTTTTCTCCTTGTCCATTTCCTTCTTGGCGAGGGGCCTGGGATTAGAAAGTCTTTCCATCCCATCCTCGTGCTGCTCTTTTGATACTTCTTGGAAAGTCAACACGTTAGCGGATGTTATAACCATAGGGTTTTCTTCTTTCACCCATTTCTGGACTTCGTCTATGCGGATTAAGTTATCCCCAGACACCCAACAATTGCCAAACCCAAACCCCGTAATCGTAGTAAAACTATAAGACACAAACCAATATTTCATAATCTCTCCCTTTGCCTACTTGGACGGCTTGCCGTTAGGACTTTTTGAATACACCTTGTGGATCCGCATATGACAGGAAGAACAAATTGGGGCCAGGTTGTCTATCCTATTGTTTTTAACCGCAGAATTTCTCCCGTTATTGTCTTTGTGGTGTATGCTTAAATATCTATTATGTTTGTTTAGGTGTTCATCATTGCTTATCCCACACACGAAACAATTATTGCCTATTATGTCTAATATCTCCGCTGTGGTTTTATATAGCCCAAACCTGTCCAGATTATTCTGCTTGTTTCTTATATCCCTTATCTTGGCCCTGTTATTTTTACTGTACTCTTGATACGTTTTTTTATACCTTAAATATCTACTTGTTTCCATACTACCTCCATAAAAGACTCCCCAAATGCGCGGCCTCGGATGGAGCGCAAAAGGGGAATCATATTTGTTATGGTTTCCGAGGCCATAGATGTATTATAGCACACTCTGATAGAATATTCAATCTTTATCTGGCACGAAGATTAGACGGCCTGCGCCTGGGACTGCATACTCAAAAGCGCAACTATCCGTTCCCTCTAAACTTATAATCTCTGGTTCTGTAAAATGTGCGACTACCACCTCCCCCTTCCTCTCCTCGTCTACGATGGCGCAGATTTTGGCTAGGGCTTCTGAAATGGGGGAGTCGTCCCATAAACGCTCTAGCAACACTTCCATTATCTCATTTTTGGTCTTGTCTTCCATAGTTACTTGTCCTCCTTTAGGTATTTGCGATTTATGAGGATGGTGCATGGGATGTCGTCTAAACAATGTGACTTATTATGCCAGTTACTAAACATTATCCCCATTCTATCATCAGTCATAAAGTCTTTTAATGACCTCGGCCCAACCCACGCCTTTATCTTCACCCTCTTGGGTTTGGGGGGGATTATCTCGCACTTGGAGTTGGTGTTCTTGGGGCATTTCTTGGGTTCTATTGCTCTGTTTACGCATATCCCCGCCAAGTTCATATCTCCTAGCATATAGGGCTTGATATATTTCGGGCACATCTTCTTCATACAATATCCTCCGGCATACATTCCCTGCCCATAGCGTCGCTATATCCCCTCATATATGCCACGGAGGATTTCTCTATCCACATATCTACCACCTTGGACAAGCGGACGATCTCCGCTTCTAGCTCTGCCCTTGTAGGCCGTTTAGGTTTGGGGATGAGCATAGGTTGGTTGTTGGTGGCGGCGTAGACTGATACTATTTTATTGGTTATGTTGTCTTTGGTCGTGCCTACTACGCAGACTAGACCTTTGTCTTGGAGGGCCGCCATACGCTTCCAGGCCCCAGTTACATAGAACCCTATCTCCCTAGCTGTTGCGGTTCCAAGATGGTTCTTAAGCACATTAAGCACCTCCCCCTCTCTCTTGGTTATAGTGCCGTCTGCGGTTATCTCGGCATATGCTTTACGGCTTGTATTCCTCATTTGGCCCCCATTTTAGAAACCTTAAGCATGGTATTTAAAATATCGTTAGGGGATTGCCAACCAATAGCCTTGTCATTCTCTCCCAACTCCATCCACTCTCCGCCAGGCCCCCATGCCGCAACCTCTGCGGTGTTCGCTCCATCTGGTATTTCACCATATGCGATGCTTTTATTGTCGCAGTAGTTACCAGACCCGAACTGAATAGATATGGTATACCCGTTATCAAAAGTTAAGTGAATCCCTTTGCCCTGCGTTATTGTTATTCTCTTTTTCATATTTTCTCCTTGCTAAAAAACTAGACCCTTTGCTTTCGTCACTCTGGTCAAGGGGTGGCGGCGTAGCAAAGGGCCTTTAAATTAAAATAACCGACACCGCCTTGACCTAGGTATATTATGGCAGATAGGTTTCTACTTGTCAAGGATTATTTTATTTGTTCTTCGCATATCTTAACTATCTCTCGGCATAACTCTACGGGGATAATACCACGCTCCTTTGCCCCCTTCAATCCTTGTGTCCCGGTCTTTGACCCACGGGGTGCAGCTTCGTGGCAAGGGGATCCGTTCTTGCACATCGGCCTAGGTGTCCAGTTTGCGTTGCTCCAAAGATCGGTTGGCTTCATTCTTTTATCACCATATTGGCAGTAGGTCACAGTCTTCATATACTCATCAAGCCCTATCATCTTACGCATCATGCCTCTAGGGTTTTCTATAAACCATAGTTTAGGTTTTAGTTTAAGTATTATACCCTTGGTCTTTGCCATTAGTCGCATACCGATTATGGCCTCTTTGGTTTTAGGGATATACGCCCCTTTACCGCCGCCCCAATGATGGCCCATAGAGGCAACGCTGAAAGTGGTGCAGGGGGGCGAGGCCCATATTACATCCGGTATCCACGGGAGATCATTTACATTGAGTGCCAGGACATCACAACACAAATCGGGGTTATGTTGCGGGTCATTATCTATAGAGAAGACTTCGTGGCCTTTCTCTTTAAATGCCTTGCTTATTGATTTGGTTCCGCAGAATAATTCCAATACTTTCATTCTATCCCCTTGAAGTTGTTATCTACTTGGTAATATACGCTCCAACGGCAAGTATGACAAGGAACAGGATAGATAGAGTTTACATTGTTTTGTCCTTCTTTTGCGTTTTCACACAAAGCACAATTAGCCCTGCGCTTTATTATTTCTTCAATCAGTTTCTTGGTGCTTATTCGTCCTATTTGTGCCATATTATAGTCCCTCCAACTTCCCCTTATACTCCGCTATCATCCCCTCTAAATCTGCCGTAGAATACTTGGCTATAGACTTGGATAGTTCTTCGCCTTTAGCATATAGTTCCTCGCCCATTATGCCTATGTATATTACCCGCCATCTTGCCTTGTTCTTCTCGGTTCGGTCTATGAACTCGTTATAGTTGCAACCCCTATCCGCGCCATAGCAGAAACGCTCATCCCACCTAGTAGGCATATTCTTGCGGGGGAATACATGGAAGTTTATTTCTATCGGCCTAGTCTTGCATAGGGGGCATATTCCGTTATACTGCTTGTTATCTCTGGCCCTTATGTAAAGGCTGAAAACCCTATCCAGTTCTGATACGAGTTTACGCCTTGGACTTTTCTTGCCTCGTTTCATTTTATTCCTTTAAAATAGTTTAAGTTGGTTTCTCTCGGCCTCTATGCGCTTATTGGCTATATCACAATATTTAGAATCTATTTCCGATGTTAGCCATTTGCGTCCCTCGCTTTCTGCCGCAGTTGCCGTAGTCCCACATCCACAAAAAGGGTCAAACCATATACCGCCATTACTAAACTGTCTTATAATGTGTTTCGCTAGTGCTATAGGCATTAACGCGCTATGCCCATCTATGTTTTCCTTATTCTTGGGGATGCGGATTATGTTTTTCTGTGTTCCTTTTGGAAAAGAATAATCTGAAAACCGCCGCAGTATAGCATCATCACTAAACACTACTATAAATTCAAACTCGCTATTTAATATCCCATCTTGTATAGAAGGCTCGGAGTTTAGTTTATCCCATATTAGCACTTCTTTTATTTTATCGTGGAAGTGGCCCATTATCTGCATTAGTGCCAACTTGTTTCCGGTTAGCATTTGTATGTTATAAAATACTTCTTTCTTTGTAATCCTTAAACACTCGGTTATCACATTCTTCTGCCAATCAAAATACTCGGGTGGATACAAATCGTCATTGTATGTTTGATATTTATTACCTCGGATATGCCCCCCCATTTTAGCCCACCCCGCATCAATAGAATAGCGCATATTTGTGTTATATGGCGGCGATGTTAACGTAAAATCCACGCACTTGTCCGGCAACTGCTTCATAAACTCTAGGCAGTCGCAGTTGTGGACTTTGCACAGCAAATGTTCAATGTTTTCCATATTAGAATAGTTTCTCCTCTTTAACCGATTCTTGCCCAACCAGATATTTATTCGGGTCGTAGTTTATCTCCGGCTCACTCGCCCCCTTAACCCTACCCGCCTTCAACTCCGCTAAAGTATAGCAGTCCATTGGCATCTTTTTATAGCAGTCTTTGATCGTGGATAGTTCTATGCCTAGTTTAGCAGCGGGAGATACTTCCCTTTTGCCATCTATCTCAACTCCTGGGATTAGCCACATATCTTGCATATAGTTACAATGGCTATTACCGCATTTTACATAGTTGGCTATAGGCACATTGGGTTTAGTCCTATGGTAGACAGAGATAGTCCCTTTGAACATTATGGGGCCGTGATACATTCCCTCTACTATGGGGCCGCATTTGGGGCATCTCATAAAGTCAAACTCTTTCACGCTATCCTCCTGTCCTCGCCGCCAAGTTCCACCACACGGCACATACCCGCCAACCTAGAGCATATCCTGTCATCCCCCAACTTCTCTGAAAGCATCCCAAGCGAAAGATTGCTGGTTATGATTAGGCCCTTAACATAGTTCATATCCCTTTGGTCTATTATCTCGTAGAGCATTGATATGTTGAACTCCGTGGACTTCTCGGCCCCAAGGTCGTCTATTACCAGTATCCCCATTTTAGCATACTTGTTTATTACTTCTTGCTCCTGATCCCCGTCTTTGCCCCTCAACTGCCGAAAGATATGCGAGGGCTTGACTATCGTATACCATTGGGAATCACGGACTAGGGCCGTGGCAAGGTGAGTCTTGCCTGTCCCAGACTTCCCCCATATGTAAAGGTTAACTTTAGGAAAACCCTCACACTTGGCTATAGCGGCCTTGTTGTCGTATCGGTCAAGGGTGAACTCGTTATATGCCTTCAAGCCCCCTAGACTGGCAATAGCGGCGGTTTTATGGGCCGTCTGCGTGGCTTCTACTGGGGGGGTCGCCACTACTGGCATCTTGTCTAGGTCTTTCTGCACCCGTAGCCCTATTTCCTCTATTTTGGTAAGGGTCATACTTTTTCTCCTATATTGTCATACTTGCCGGGAACTGGGGCACACCCAACTTTCTTATCCCAAGGGGCCTTTTCTTTTAACGGGAAGATGCCTTGCCAAGAGTTCATAATGGACTGCTCAAGAACCGCTTTAGGGCTTTGGCCCAATCCTTTCAACTTCTCCAATTCTTTTATGGCTAAAGCTTTGGCGGCATCACCCATCGGCTTCTTGATAGACTTCCTCATATTAACAAAGGCATCCCAAGTAGGGGCATCTACCCAGTCAGGAATAACAAAAAGATTCTTCTCTTTAACCTTATCCTTGTCCTTATCCATATCCTTATCCATATCCTTACACCCTAGGTAGGGTCTTGTAAGGGTCTTATATACTCCTTCTTTCTCAAGTATGCGTATTACGGAGAGGTGCGCCCTGTTGTTGGGGTCAAGCACCCCATACTGGAACTCTATGAAGGGTTTTATGAACCAACGGGAACCGCCATTCAACACTTGTATGCGCTCCTCGCCAGTATTAAAATATCCCACCGCCAACTCCTTGGTAATGGTCATATCGTTGCCAAGATATATCCTCGCTACCTCAAAGTCTACTTGCCATATCCCTGCGTGATCGCAGTCAAGGCATATATAATCCCATAGGAGTTTATAAGCCCCTGGCAAGGCCCTCATAAAGGGCTTCTTATATTTGTTTGTGTCTACGAATCTCTTTGCCATCGTTTTATCCTTTGCCGCCCCGTAAAAAGCTTCGGCCCGCCTCATTGCTTCCACACAATGATTTGGGCCAAATCTGTTTTGCCGGTGGAAGTCGGCTACTGCTAGTTACCTAATTATTGCATATTACAATCTGAAATGCAAGCATTATTTTCTCCTATTCCAAACCCTAATGGCCTTTGCTATGGCTTTGACTATGCTCTCCTTGCTCATATACCAAGTAGTTCTAGCACCACAACGGCAACGGACTCTTGCTAGGGTGGAGCCTGCCATTATGTGCGCTTTCTTGCCGCAGAACGGACAGGGCTTTAACTCTTTGCTAAAGTAGGACTCCATTTGTTTGTGGTTCATTGTGCCTTCCAGTACGCCTCGCACTTCTTCTTCCCCTTGCCCGGCTTAAAGTCTGAATACGCTTGCCAATACTTGCTAGGTTCACAGGTATAGCGGTAGCACTTGTTACGGGAGGGGCATTTGTTGTTAGAGCATTTTGAGATGTCGGACATATTACCTACCTTCCATCATATACCTAGCAGTTCTGCCGTATGCATCATCAGCGGGGATCGGGGGGGTATAGGGCAGCGGTTCGTCGGCGAAGTTGGCCCGCCACCAGGCCCCGGCGAGAAACATTATACCGCCATATACAAGACAGATTAATATCCAATGCCAAGTAGCCATTATTTAGCCCTCCATAATATGTGTTCAATACATTTAAATCTTCCGGAAGGAACGCTATCTAATGCCATATAGAAGGTTATTACTCCTCCTATCACACAAATAGGCACCATAAACAAAGCATACAAGTCTATCTCTTTGTTAATACTGGCTATTTTATACCACCCCCACAATCCCATTGCACACCATCCTGCTGTTGCTATTAAAATCAATATGGTTTCCATTATTTGCCCCCCAGTATTATCTCGTGGTTCATCCTCGCCCGCTGATACTCTATATTCGCCCGCGCCGTGGAAAACAGGAACCCCATAGTGAATAGCCAAGCGGTTAGGGCTAGAAAGAATAACGCCTTGTAGCGAAGATACAGGTGCTTGTAGGCTATGCGGTTAGGTTTCTCGGTTGTGATATCCATTATTTATTCCCCTTGTTTGTTATTGCGAACTGCGTAGATTTCCAGTATGACATTAACGACTGAACGCTTGACATTGACCCGTGGATAGATTCTATCATTTTATCTGCTATCTTTTCACGGATTCGCAAACCTACTAATTCATAATAGTCTGCCTTTTGTTCCTGTGTCGCAGCCGATACCAGTTCTATTTTATCTATGCTCATCTTCTTGGCATCGGGGTTATTATGCATATACTCTAATGCGGTCTTACGGACTTGGGTTTCTAACTCGGCTAGGCGTTCACCTAGAACCTGGTACGAGATCCGCTTTTTGTTTAGGTCGTTCTCGTGCGCTTCTATGCGTTCTTGAAACGAAAATATCTCCTCGTCCATATTATTTCACCTTCTTCTTATAGTCTTTGTCCAACTCAACCATCTGCTGTGCAAGCCTAGCCATACTATCTAACTCGGCCCAAGCGAGATTATAAGCCTGTTTCCAATGGGGTAGGTCTGTATTATGGGCATCGTTGAGTAATAGGGCTTTACGGGTTTCTATGTGCTTGATTAGGCGGGAGATGGGGGTCATTTGGCCTCCAGGAGTTTGGGGGTTTCGTAGATGTTACCTATTACCGACACTCCGCTTTCTGTTTTGTGTCCTCTCCAGTAATTAACACCTGTATAATATACAAGGCAAGAAAGGGGGGAACCATCTACTACCCAACATTCCAATCTGTCTACATATTCTGAATCCCCATATTCGCCCCATTCAACAGGGAATATGCTGTCATCAAATCCAACTATATCCCCCTCATATATTTCTTTCCCATTCTTGTCTTTTAGGCCGGTGAACTGCATAATGGGATGTCCAACAGTGGCGTTATAATCAAATATCCTAGCGTTCCCCGTATCTTCTTCCATTTCGTTGGTATAAGTATTCCACGCCCTAAACTTTATCTCTCTCATACATACCTCCCAATATACTTCTGCACCACTTCCAGTATCTCCTCTAACTGCGAGATAGTGTCCCGACAAGATACACGGGTATGGGGCATTACTTTGGGGTCATCGTGTACCTCGGCATATGCGGCTATCTTTTTGAGTAGCATTTGTTCTATGGCGGCTAGTTCAGTTACGCTCATTTAGATTCTCCTTTATACGCTTTGTAGATATTGCAGAACTTGTTTACGGGGCAGTATTCCTCGCATCGGTTACGGGTTCCAGGCCGGTAGACTATATGGCAATCCGGGGCGCACATATTCTTGGCCTCTAATTCCGTAGAGCAGACCTTGACCGCCGTCTTTCTGCCATCTTTCATAATGGCCCAAGTGCCGGACTTCTCCCACATCTCCTCGGCACTACACGGGGGGAGTTCGTCGTCTTTAAGCCCTATGCACGCCTTGAACTTGGCTATTCTGTCTTTAAGATACGCTTCCGTCTGTTCAAGGGGCCATACGGGTAACTTGATAGTTACAAATGGTATCTGCGGGTAAGTGGTGTCAAGTTTGGCCTTGGATGACTGGTGATCCCGAAGAATGGCGTTTATGACAAGTTCCTTTATGTCAAAGCCTTTCTTGGAGGCAAGCCAACGATAGATATTTAACTGCTCCTCCCACTCTTTCTTGCCATTGGGGTTATAGATAACAGACCAAGCCGAGGTTGTCTTGTAGTCCTCTATGCGGTGTTCTTGGAGGATATCCATCTGTCCCGATATGGTTATTCCGTCCAGTTCGGCCTCTACCCGTTCCTCGGTTATGCTCTTGGTATCCTCGGCCCGTTCAAGTATGGCGTGGGTGGCCTGGCCCAAGAGCTTCCAAAGAGCTTCGCTGACATCCTCGGTCAGTTCGTCCCAATGTGCTATCTTGAGGAAATGGATACGGGGGCTATCCTTAATAGTGCTAACTGATATCCGCTTTGACTCCTTCTGCGGTCCAGCGTAACTATCGTTAGTAACGGCATTAACTATGCTCTGCGGAAGATTATGCTTATTCGTGATTTTCATTTGCTCTCCTTAAATTAGACCGGCATTTGTTACACGCGCCCCGGTCTAGCCCGTTATTTGCGTTTCGCTAGAAGGGGACTTCCGCTTCTGACTGGGGGATAACCTCAACCAATGACAGACAGGTCATATACCCCTTATCGTTAGGGCCATACTCTACGGACACCTTGTGGTCGGCCTCAAGGGCCTTGTTGGCTTCCGCAGCGGTGTGCATACCACACCCAAGTTTAAGCCCGTTGGCGAAAACAAGGGTAAAGAACTTGTCAGACTTAGTAGGCTTAACTTCTGACAACTTTTCTATTATGGTGCGAGGCTCGGTATCGGCCCTAGAAGGGGCAGAAACGGGCCTAGGTTCGCTTTTGGGGGCGGGGGTGCTACCTTGCGACTCCGGCAGGTCTTCACCCGCATATATGTAAAGGCCAAGCCCGTGCCGTGCTATTGCCTTCGTAACGGCCCTCTGTATGCTCTTGTTTACATCAAAAGAGGTTATTTCCCCCAAAGGGATAGACTTATTGTAATTGTTCATTACCGGCAGATCTTCCCTGTGTTCCAACCCTTCTATCGTAACGCCAACCCTAACCCAAGCGGTCTTACCATCGTGGTGGTAGTTAAGGCCATCCTTGTTATCATAGACGGCATAGTTGGCTAACGGATATTCTTTCTTTATTTCCCCCCAAGCATAGGCCCAGGAAAGGTAGGAAAGATTATTTTTCTTTTCTACCTTGCTGGACACATCCACGCCCACCAGTTTGGCGAATACACCCTTCATCCTTTCTATTACCTCTAATTTGTTAATTGCTTCACTTATGTTTTCCATTGTTTATCTCCTTTAACCGCTTCTCGGCGCACTTATCGCAAAACCCGTGTGAATATAAGTCTTTGCCTTTGTATTCCGCTGGCAGACTATCTTTTCCGTAGTCTGCGGGTAGGGCTTGCCTACCTAACTCTTTCTTGCAATCGCAACACACTTTTATGAGGTTCATAATACTACCTCCTAACTGAATCTAGTGGTGCGGGCTAGGTTTGATACTAGCTGGCTCAACTCCGGTCGGGCGATTCGCTCTTGGTGGTTAATCTAGAATCCATCAAGACTAGGAGCATAGTTACGGAATCGTCGTTGCCTTGCAAGTTGCGTGTCCATTTACCGGCCATCAACACGGTTAACGCCGTTCCACGCCGCCGCACCATTTCAAAGAGCAACCCCCGTCTGTCGTCCGGCGAAGGGCGCGTAAACGGGGGTTACAAATTGATAATACGCACCCTTGTTTCGCCGGACTTAATCTCTCACTATGTTATAGCAGATAAACCTACTACTCGGCAAGGGTCTTTTGGGCTTTTCTACGATATTCTTCTCTCGCTTTCTGCCGATATTTTTCCGGATTTGCCCAATATATTCTTTTAAATCTTGCAGCCGCCCGGGCCTTTTTTTCATCTTCTGTCATTCCCGCTAACGATGTCCCGTGATTTAGATCCCATTTCTTATATTTCCAAGCATCTGAATTGTTTTTTGGAGCAGGGATTATTTCAACATTTCCAACTTCATACGGGCCTAGGTCTTTGAATCTGGACATCACAAATTTTCCTTTCCCAATACCCCTGTCGTCCATATGCCCACTATCCACCCATATCTTATACCAATCTGGGAATGATATTGTAAAATCTATACCTCTTTTGTTGGCATTATACTTATGGCTTAAATATCTATTCGCTATGCACCCATGATAAAACTTACTTCTTCCCATTATGGCATCATATTCTTCCGGGGAACATGAATATGTCCTATTTATTCTTTTCTTTCTATTAGCGTATGCTATTTCTTGAACCCTTTTGGTTCTGGCTATAGCAGACAGATGAAGTCCACCCATAATACGGGTAATGCCTTGTGCAGCCAGGAGTTGCCGTATTCTCTCCCTGCTCCTATTAAACTTCTTCGCAATATCTGACATAGTGATGCCAGATTTATACATTGCAGCAATGGTTTCTTTTTCTTGGTTGGTCATTGACAAACTCTATAAAATATTCGCGCCCTTGTCAATACCTATATAATATCCCACTCATATTCGCACTCATCGCAGTAGTTGATCTCTTCGGCCTTATCCCCGCATACCTTGCAAGTAATAAACGGCGTTATGTCCCCACAAGTAGGACAGCGGAGAGGGAATGATATATTGTCTGACTTGCATCTAGGACATTCTAAAGATTTAGGGTCTTTGTCAGTACACATAGCATTTCCTTCTTTATTCCATATTGCTTTCATAGTTCCTCCTATAAAATAGACCGCCCCGCATTAAGCCGGGAAGGGTAAAATGCGAGGCAGTAAATTTGGCTTCCCGGCCTACCTAAATACTAGCAGATAGTTTCGGGAAGTGCAAGGGATATTTTTATGCTGCGATAATTGAAGCCTTGGACATCTGAATGGAGTAGGGCCTGGACTTGTTATCCCCGTGGTAAGTCCTACCAATATTTAATTCTACTTCGCCCCAGCCACAAGGCAAGGGGGAATATTCTTTTTTATAGGCGTATGACTTGGAGGCATTAGTGGGGAATCCATCAAGGAAAGAACCGCCACGCATATACCAGACTATTTTATCTTTGATAGCGCAATGCAGATTGACATATTTTACACGGGCGGCGTGGCAGTTGGCCTTGTGCGTGTGCCCGCCGAGATGGAGGTCGGCAATATGGCCCACCTCTTGCTTTACAAGCCCGTTAACATCACCGCCCTGCGAACCGCCGCCACCTTTGCCGTGCCTAGCGTGGATGATATACTGCATACCAGTATTATCTTTGGACTGAAATGCTAAAACAACAAAAGCAGACCTTTCGCCAAGATACGGAACCTTTAAGCGTTTAGCCATATACTGCCCGCTGGTAGTCCCGTTGGAGAATACCATAAAGTGATCCCCGTCTAATACGCCAAGGCAAGAACTGGCTATCTTCTGATAAGCTGGGATAATAGACCTTTCAAGCCAAGCTATATTCCGCTTATCTTCTTGCTCAAATGCTTCCGTCCTGTCGGCGTACATTATCTTCTTCATCTGCCGCGTACTCGGTCTGTCACTATCAGGCCAATCTCCGGTATGTATCCAAACGGAATTTTTATCTTTGCTCTGTATGTCTACGAACTTCTTGAACAGGTCAGCCCTGAACCCGTCGGCATCCTGGTGGGTGTCAGATATCTGTCTGATTCTAAAACTGGTATTGCCGCAAGAAATAGGGATAACCCGCCGTGTTGCAAATTCTAAATCTTTAGGATGGCTCATTTCTTCTTCCCCTTTTTCTTCGCACTCACATACTGCCTTAATGTTCGCTTATCTCCCATTATGGGTTCGCATCTGCCTATTACATCTATGATTAGATTGGCTACTTTGTCGGCGTTGTCACCTACTAAATAATACTCGGCCCAAGGCTCCCCCGAACTATGGGCTAGGCCTAGGGCTATTCCTTCTTTTAATACTTTAATTGATGCGGTTAGCATTTAGTTTTTCGGTGATCTTGGGGTCGTAGGGGGGCAGTATCTCATCGTCAACGCTCACGCAATCTTCCCATACGCAAATTGGGGTATGCATTGGCCCCTTGCCGTCCTTGTCCCTATGTATAGGAGCGTTCATGGCAATAGCCCGCACAAAGGCCCTAATAGTAGCGTTGATATCTTCTTCGGTTAATCTCATCTAAATGGTAGGGGGTTTTAGCAGGTGGCCCCTACACCTGTGTCGGTGGGTTAGCCCGACGGGGATTAGAGCATAGCCCCAATCTTGGGGTACTTAATCTTCACCCAGTTCCGCACCACTTCAAGGAGCATATACACGCCAGCCGTGAACGCTTCCTGATTTATATCTATGCCATACTGCGAAAGGCCAAGACCCATAACCCACGCCACACCAAGAGTAATGCCTTTAGCAATAGCCTTTTTAACGGCCTTGCCAAACAGCCACTCTACAACCTTACCCTCAACTTTCTGTATGATGCTCATCGTTTCCTCCATCGTCTAATTATGCCGAGAATTTTTGTTATGCTTGGGAACCACCCGTCTTCCTCCGACCAAAGGGTTACCGAAAATCTCATCAAACTTTTTAGCATACGGATGCCTAGCGTCTTCTTCTAATCTCTCAATCTTCTTTCTTTTTATATCCCACAAATTATCCCACGCTTTTCTTATGTGGTTTATATCCATATATGTGTCATTCTTTGTCCTCTTTAACTTCTATGGCTATAGTCTGGTCTTCGTTGGCCTTAATCAGCCATCTATTAAATTCTTCAAAGCATACTTTAGAACGATAGACGGCATCTACGCCAGTAGCGTCTACTCCTTTGTCGTATCCGATGAGGGGGCAACCCGCCGTGTCTTTTACGAAGTTGCCAAAGTGAATACGGATACCGGACTTCTCCGGCACATTCATTATCTGCGGCACAATACGCTTGAACCTAGGGGAGTAGGTCATATGCACCATATACTCGCCTTCGGGGATACAACGGAATTTAGGTAGTTCTAGGGTATGGCAGTAGAAACCGCCGTTTATGAATAGTCGGCCTGGTGTGGCCTGTGGATTGTATTTGCGGAGGATGGTCAGCAACATGGCTATATAACTTTGGTAAGCACCGCTATGAAAACGCCCCACAAGACCCATACTTGGAAACGGATCCCCGGCAAGCCGTTCCCCGCAAGCCACTTGTCGTGCCGTTCAACTTTAGAGCAGACATAGTTTAACTTGTCTATAGCCATTATCAGCAGTTCTCTGTCTGTCTTTGCGTTAATATCCAAGTCGGTCATTATCCCTCTGTTGTTCAATGCGGCCCGTATGCTATCCAAGGCCCGCCAGGTATTTTATGTATCAGTTCATCCCAATCGTATTTTAGCCCTAGTTCTTTATAATTCGGCCCGTCTATGTAGCCCCTGTTACCTTTAGTGTCCTCGTAAACTACTATGGCGTGAGATGCTCGGTGCGAGGGGTTCTTAATAATGTTTATCTCTGCAAAGTATCCGCAATAGTCTAACGCTTGTTTCGCCGTCGTGGCCCTACCTTTACAATCCCCTTTGCCTCTCGCCATTACCTCGCTAGCCGATTCCCAATTCTCTTGCTTCGTATACTCAACCCTATCCGCTAAATAGACTGCTATCTTCTCCGGCTTACACTCCGACCAACTAGCCAACTCTGCCGGACTATCTAGTTTAGGCGTAGTAGGTAGAACTGCCACTATCCCAAAGAATACTGCGACAAATGCTATAATCATAACCCCTCCCGGTTTCGGGTATGTTATAGCACATTTTTGGCGAAAATTCCATATTTATTTTATGCGGGCGCAGATAGCGTAGGCCACTACGGCAACGGACGCAGTTACCCGACAAGACCACGAATATCCCACTCCGCCGTCTGCCACGGGAGTGCCTACTGCCGCGTCTTCTGTGGTTTCTGTGGACGGGTAAGAGTGCATTACATACTCTGTGCCTATTGAGCATCCACCACCTATTACCCTATATCCGGCGGCACAAGCGGCTCTCGCATTTGACCCCGAGCCAGTATAGACTTGCGTGTTAAGCCCAATATCTATCCAACCGCTAAACGCAGTAGTAGAAGTGGCAGAGGAAAAGTTATTGGCCCCTGTAAAAGTCTGTGTCCCCGCTAAAGCCGCATACGGCGCAGTAGATGTAAGCGTAGACCCATCCTCTAATACTAGGTCGTCTTTAAGCGTCAACTTGCCATACATAGTATCGTTAGAGAATCGGTCTAGTTTGCGATTGCTATATACAGAGGCCCTACGGAAGTTCTCTTGTATGGCTTGAGTATCCGTAGGGGAACTAACGGCTACGGCCCGCCATTGTGCGGAGGCAATAGCGGGGAGGGAGAGGATTAGGGCGAGAAGTAGTTTCATTTCTGTTCGTTATACTTCCGTTGTAGGTTGGAGGAATAGTCTACACCTACTCCCGATTCTTTAAGCGGATTAGCCATATATATGCCTTCACGAAGCGCGGCCCTAGCGGCAACGCCAGCGGCAGGGAGGCCGTAGGCTATGCCTTTGCCTAACACATAGGGGGACATAAGCAACGCGCCACCAACGGCAGTTTCGGGGTCTACATAGCCCGCACCGACAAGACTAGCACCACGAAGCACGGAGGCGGTTTTATTGGCGTTAGTAGGGAGCAGAGAGGAAAACTCTTTGCCAAGAGATGCCTCGGCATATCCTTTCCTAGCCTGTGCAAAACTTTCTCCCGCTTCTTGGAAGTAGGGTTCAAGGTAATCATCTAACTGCTTCTGCATCTGTACCAAGAACCTTTCATTCTGTGCTATTGAGGGGTTCTGCCATTTAGGCATTTTAAGAATGTTCTTGAGTTGATCCCGAGCCACTAACGCTTCTTGATAGGATAATTTCCCCTCGGCAAGTTTCTGTATGGCATCATAAGCGAATCCGCTAGCACCTTCCTGCGAAAGAGCAGACTTGCCCATCAACTTCATAGCAGCCTCGGGGCCTTGCTCTAGGCCAGTAGCGGTCATAGCCCGTTCATATCCCTCCCCGGCCTGTTCCATAGAGGGCGCACGGCGAAGTCTAGACGGGTCTGACAGAGCTTTTATGCCACTCCGTTCATCTATGCCTGCGCCTATCTTCATAGCCTGTGCGCCAGTCTTAATGGCAGTAGGCTTTATGAATTTCTCGGCTCCACGGCCTATCACCCTAGCCGCCGCCTCGCCCCCTGCACCAGTAGCAAACGCCCTACCAGTTCTGCCAAGGCTTTCGCCAAAGGTCGTAGGCGCACCAGGTTCTCCACCATACGCCTGTATGGCCTGCCGTGCTATCTCCGTGCCAGCGGAAGCCGCACCTGCTATGCCCATCCCCATACCGGGAGTCTTGGCGAACATCCCACCTAACTGCGCCATGGGCATAACCCTATTTACGAACTTCTCGCTAGGGTATTCTTCCCGTATGGATTCGGCCCGTGCTATCGGCCTACCGTAAGGGTCGGTTCCCCCCATAGGAGCAGACTGCATAGCCTCCTGTTCTTCTAGTTCAAGCAGTTCAAGTTCTTCTTCTTCAGAAAGAGGCATAGTTATCTCCTTAATGTGCCCTGTGCTTTTTTAGCGCGAAGTTCCATCAACCTCTGTTTCTTTTCCGGAGTCATACCACTAGGGGCAGTCGCACCCTGTCCTTCCTGCGCCGCGCCGAAATACTCGGCGTAGGTTTTGTAGGGCAAAGGAGCGCCATTATCGTCAAATAGCGGGGTATCGTTTACATATTTATCCCAAGCAACCTGTGCGCCCTGTGCATCACCATAAGCGTTTACATAGGCGGCAAGGAAGTCTGCCTTATCAGAAATGCGCCTGTTAACGGCCTGCGCTTGGTCTATTATTTTCTTGTTCACTTCGGGCGTTTTGTCTATGCCTATAGTGGCTTTAGCAAACATAGCCACATCCCTGTCAGAAGCCGCGCCGGGCATACCCTGCCGCATAGTGGGGATAAGTTTATTCGCCACCTGCTCAAATGTACCTACCTGCGTAGCGAGTTCATCACCGGGGATAACATACTGGCCCAACTTTTTGGCTCTGCCCACAAAAGGGCCAGTAGCCATACCAGAGTTAAGCAATGCCGTGACTCTGTCCAGTTCTGCCTTGGCTCCCTCCGCAGTATCCTGTGCCGCGTTGGCTTTTTCTATAAGTTTATTCGCATAGGAGATATTGGCGGGCTGAACCTTGGTTCTCACATTCTCCGGCATATTCGCATACGGATTCACACGGGTAGACGGAACACCATACTGCGCCGTAAGTTCTGCCGGGGCAGTCTGCGTATACCCCATATTGGCGGTTGCATCGGGCATACCGGCAGTCTTGGCCTTCAACGCATCTATCTCTGCCTGTGTCTTGGCCTGCTCCAACATCGCACCCTTTTCTTCCATCTGCCGTTTGCCCGCTACCTGCCCACGCATAGCCTCAAACGAAGCGGCGGGGTTCCTAGGGTCATACTGGACACCCTGCGCGGCAAAACCCATCTGCATCTGCTGTTGCTGTGCGGCTTGCATTCTTTCCTGCTCCTGCCTCCGCATCTCGGCCTGCCGCTGAATCTCATAACGCCGCTGAAGTGCGGAAGCAATATGCCCCGCACCCGAAGACAGAGCCTCGCCGATTTTCATGCCGAAGTAACCTGAATCTTGTCCAGCCATATATTTATCTCCTTAATACCTGTACGGAGTCCCGCCCCACTGATTGTCGCCGTAGTTATACGAAGTGGACTGCGGTTGACCATATTTAGCGGCTATTACTTGTGCGCCGGAAGATATGAGGCCGGGGACGAGGTTCTGCAAGAAAGTCCCACTCTTGGGCTGCATAGACTGCTGAAGCCGCATCATCCGTTCCTGTGCCGCCTGATTCCGGTCAAAGTCCTGCTGACCATAATACCTAGCACGGCTTTCCTGCCCTAACGCCGCACCCTGCTGTTGGCTCTGATACTGCCTGGCCAACTGCGCTTCATAGTCTGAACGGAGGTTCTGCTGTCCACGCTGAAAGTCACCATAGCCTAACTGCGACAGATAGCCAGTTCTCTGCGTAGCAATATCTTTGCCCGCACCGATAAGTGCAGAACCAAACGCCCCCGCACCGCTACGGCCCTGTGCGCTATACTGCGCCTGCAACTGCTTGGCAACGCGGTCAAGGTAAGACTGGTCTACATCACCTAATTCGGTAGCAAGTTTGCCACGAGCAACATCAGAGGCTTTGGTCTGGTATTCGGTAGTGCCTTCAAGGAAAGTGCCAAGGCCGTAGAGGTCAAGGCCCCCCTGTTCCATCTGCTTGCCGAAATACTGCTTTTCCGCTTCGGTAGCATCACGGCCCATACGCTCTTTAATAGTAGCGTTAATGGTATCGGCATACTCGCCCTTGGCTCCGGCTTTTGCAGACTCCTGCCCGATAGCCATAGTCAGTTGGGCGGGATCTCCGGCATACTGGGCATATTTAGCAATTACAGAATCATCAGCCTCGTTTCCAGTAGCGAGTTTATAATAGTTCTTAATCTGCTTATCTTCTTGCTTTAGTTTATCTACTGCGGCTTTGGCGGCGTTATAGCCCCATATAATGTGCTTGCCCTGGTCTGAAACATCTAGGCCGGGGGCAGTAGCGCGGCCCTGTGCCTCCCAAGTCTTCCACTCGGGGCTACTTATTAATTTATAGTATTCCGCTTCTTCTGCTTTATATTTGCCAGCCATATATTATTCCTCCGGGAGGACTCTCCAAGGTTTCTCTACATAGTCTATAGAAGCACCATAGAAACTCCAAGGTTGGTCTGCTGCGTTATTGCCTATCTGTAAGTTAAAGAACTGACTAGTATCACCGAGGGGTAACACACGATTGTTACGCACAAAGTTGGCTGTAGTGCTAGTCAACGATATGGCGTAGGTCGTAGATTCGTTGGTATCAAGGGTATAGGTTACGTTGAGCGTAGACCCGCCGTTAGTGCCCGAGATGACCGATATCCGCTGAAACTCTTTTTCCACATAGGGGTTATTGCCTATGAAGTCTTTGGTCTTCCAGTAGGATTCAATAGCGGCCCCGTTGTCGGTATTGCCGTAGGGGTATCTATATACATCCCCACCCGTGGGCGAACCGAATTTTACTTCATCATTAATAACTACGGGATAGTTCATCGGGATATCAAAGATAGTCCAACCCGTGTTCTCGGTGTCTAACTTCAGTATCCTGTTATTGGTCGTGGAGAAGTTGTAGGGAACGGAAAAGTAGATATTACCGAGATATTCAAACGCCGCCGATTGTTTGTCCGTGGCAAAGTTCCACGAGTAGGACAAGTCATTAGTGCGGACAGTATCAGTCGCAGAGAAGAAACTATTAACGGCCTTAAGTCTTACATAGGTTCCAGTCGAAGCCATTATAAGACTCCCAGAGGTAAGGGATTCATAAGTGGCGGTATCCGTGCCCCCCGCATATGTGGTAATGGCAATAGTGTAAGTCCAATCAGCATTTCCCGTAATAGTTTTATCCGCTAGGAATTGACCCCATGTCAACACTCCGGCCGCAACTTCATCGGACAGCCAATACCCAGTAGATTGAAAGGTAAGACTTCCAGAGTTAACATACGGAGAAGCAACAGTATTAGTCGTCGCATATATCTCTGCCCGCCACTTGTAGTAAGGACAAGTGGAACACCATACGGCAGAGGTGGATTGCCAAGCACCTAACTCCCCTGTGGTTGCTGTGGCGAAGGCAATAGAAAAGTCTATGGTAGAACCAGTAGTAACAGAAGAACTATTAGAGAAATATCCATAATGGGGGGTAGGGGCTTCTATAGCATGAAACTGCGATATAAAAGTACCAGATGATGAAGAAGGAGAAGACTCCCTAATGTCAATAGCGCATTTATCTTCTCCTGTGGAAGTTTTATTATAATGAGATATAACCGCGTCTATTGTCCCTCTTGTAAAGGATGTGGATATGCCGCTTATTCCAGACCCCACTGCATCTGCGTTGCACTTAAATTCTATATAGTAATTGGTGTCCTCATATGCAGACATATCCACAGAAATGGTTTTGTCGGTCCACACATTAAGTCCGCCGCTAATACTGTTGGTGTAAACCAATTCATCGGTAGCACTTTTATAGATTGAGAAATACGCCCCTGTAAAGGATGTAAACATAGGGGCCGCCGAATAGAAGAAGTAATTCCCATAACTAGGAGTCTTCCCAAGGAAGCTGGCACTAGGAATAAGAGGCCTATCCGTTGAGACTGTCCAGTTCGTAGTGGAATTAGACTCCGCGCCTATATTAACGAAATAACCGCCGAGATTCGGTGTTACTCCAAGAGATGCAAGATATAGGGAATCGTTGACCACCTCAAGAGCAGGGTCTATGGTCCCATTATTAAAATCTGCTTCGGTAGTGTCGGAATATACATACTTAAGAGGCTCAATGCTCCCATAAGTACCAGAAGAAGTAGTATTATAAAAAGTTCCCGCATTAAAATCAGACTCGCTAGTATATTTTTTATAAAGCACCGCAGAGGTATTAGGGATTAGTGCAATTGTTGCTTCTAATTTCTTGGTCGTATCTACCATCGTGCCAGAGTTGTAGCCCCATATCTTGTTATCTGACCCTTTGAAATAGACTATGCCTTCGTGTTGTACTATGGCCTGCGGATCACCCATACCAACACGATTAGACACCACCGAAGCCACAAGGTCGTACTGGTTAGTGCCCTGATAGGAGGTGAAAGAGTTAGACTTGAATATCAGCCACTCGGCCTCGGTAGCATAGAGGGCGGTGATCTTCTCGCCCGATAGACCGATATCATCAAACGACGGAGAGTTTACTTCTATGTCTACAACAAAATTGGTGTAGTCCCCCGCTTCAGAGAAATAAAGCCTATTGGGATAGTCAGTAGTCCCGGCAAGGAGCATACGTGAAGTGGTGATAGCGCAAATGCTCGCCTTCGGCATATCGGCGTAGTAGGTTATTACCGATCCGTTCCAACTCCAAGGGACATCGTGGGAATCGTTGAAAGCGTAGATAGTACCGCCCGATTCGCAGAAGTCCCACTTCGCATTAACCGGCATCGTAGAAAGAAGCGCAGTAAATGCACCGCCGTCTATGGAAGTATAAATAGAATTATCACTAGCAACTAGGTGTATGTTCCGGCCCGTGGCATCTTTGAACGAGATAGCACCATTGACGGGGGAGGTCGTCGTGGTAAGCGTGTCGGTAAGGGCATACCCCGCCCGCTTGTTGAGAGCAAGGCCGTCGTCTGATACTTCTACATTCAAAGCAGTCTGCGCTTGCGATGGGTCAAGCGTAATGGTAGCGTCCGTATCGTTGATACCCGTGAAGGGGCCAGCAATAGTTATATTCTGCGCCGCTACGGGAACGGCGAGAAGCAACGCAAGTAAGAATCCCATTATCTAGCCCTCACATCATCCACCCTAAACCGCCAAGAGGCAGACTTGGTATTACCGAAGGTCTGTATGGCCTCGTTAACTTTGGAAGTATATATGGCAAGCAGTTCATTCCGCTTCTGTGCTATCTCGGGGGTCTGCGGGAGATACATCATAAGAAGCCACGCCGCATACGCCGCAAGACCGATATGGAACTGCACCATCAGCGTAGAAGCGTTAAGGGGGGTAGAGGCATCGGCAGTAAGCGTAGAAGGGAAAGCGTAGTAGGTAAGGACAAGAGCAGTCCCGGCATCGGTAGAATCGGGGGAAGGGTAAAGCGTAATAGTCTTGCGGGCTTCCTCGGGGTCTATGATATACCATTTAGGAGTACCAGAATCATCGGCCCAGGAATCTTCGCCCTTCCTCCGCTGAAGTTCGCCCCTAGTGATGGGAGAGAGTTCTATGCCGTTCAACACTACCTGCTTCTCCAACATAAAATCAGTAGGCAGAGAATAGGCCGCAGTGCCAGCAACCATCGTAATGGAAGAATCCTTGTAGAGAGCTTTGGAATCCATACTAAACTGCTGCTGTGCCTTTTCTATGGCATCGTTATACTTGGTAGCCGTGTACCTAGTCTGATTGGGGTCTTCTGCCATGTTCGCCGCAAGTGTCCTGGTTTCGCCTCTGTTCATATGCTCTCCGTAATGGCCTCGGTATTGAAATTAGACTTATATGCAGGTTCGGCCCGCTTAATTTGCCCTCTTGTCTTAATTTCTTCCAGTATTTCCGCATATCTCTTTGTCGTCGTGTCCACATTAAAGTCTTTGTAAACCCTCGCATACGCCTGTTTGCCTAACTCCTTGCGGATATCCTTGTTATTAATAAGTATCTCAAGGTTCTTTATGAAGTCTTCCGTGTTGTCGCAAAGAAGCGCGTCCTGTCCGTCTTTGATAGTTTCGGCAAAGTTGCCCACCCTAGAGGCTACACAAGGCACACCAAGAGCAGAACACTCAAGCCACCGCAGATTAGACTTGCCACGATTAAAGGCGTTGTCTACAAGCGGGGCTATACCGATATCAAAGCCCTGCGAGGCCACATACTGGGGGTACTTGTCGCACCTAGCGAACTTGGAGGCCCACCGCACCCCCGGCTTGCCCCGCAGATTAGGGCTTATTCCGTGGACGAACCTAAACTCTACCCTAGGATACTTCTTAACTATATGCTCTACTGCGGGTTCTATAATAGCAAGGTCGTCGTTATGAGAAGCCCCACCAGCCCAACCTATCACTATCTTGCCCTTAACCGAAGCCCTACGGGTCTTGCCCCACATCTCAAAGTCTATGCTATTGGGCATTATGTAGATATTATCGTTGAACTGCGAGTAAATCTCTTTCAGATACGGAGTAGACACTATAAGAGCATCGGCCTCCCGCATCTGTGCTACGCATATCTTCCTGTAATGGCTATCGGGTTCGTAGGCCGAGGAAGCGGGGTTATAGGTAGGAGTAGACAGAATATTATCGTCCATCTCAACTACTACTGGAATCCCATACGCCTCACGGATAGACTGCATCGTGTTAAGCCCAGCGGGGGTATGAATCATCCCCATTACGGCTACATCGGCTATACGGCAAGCGGCATCAAGTTCGTTGAATATCCTGGCCCTATAACGGGGGTCGGTGATATCTTCCTGCCAAGGGTGGTTCTCGGTCAGATTGCGGTTCCACCAGAGAATATGGGCGGGGGCAATCCTGTTGCGATGGAAGGCGTTAACAAAGTTAAACATCCTCCACCAAGTAACCCCCGAGTTAAGGGAAGGCACGAAAAGAGGTTTAAGTTCGCTCACTTAACGGCCTCCAGTTTCATTCCCTCTATCACGGCTTCCTTGGCCTTCATAACTTCCTCGGGGTTCCTAGTCTGGCTAATCCCCGCACCAGTAACCCTATAAGCGCAGATTATATCAGGGATAAAGTCAAAGTCTATCCCGTCATTCATAAGCCGAGTCTGGAAATGCCAGTCGTCTACCCCAAGGCGGCAGATATCACCACTGGCATAGGGGTACTTACTCGCTATCTCTTTTGTGTAGGCCATCGTTGAATGGACTATTCCGTTTTCTCTCTTTTCTATGGCGGTCTTTTTGTTTATCGGCTTGGCGGTCAGTTCGTGCGAGGCGTTGCCTAATGCGTCCATAACCACGGCAGAACCGAATATCACCTTCGTCCCAGACTTCATCTTCTTTATCGTCCATTCGGCCCTCGTAGCAACCGCAAGATCATCGGCATCAAGTACGCAGATAATATCACCCGTAGCCGCACGATTGCCAATATTCCTAGATTCAGACCTGCCCACATTCTCGCTATTGCGGATAATCTTGATACGCTTATCTTCCTGCTTGGCAAGCCAGTTGAGATAATCACCCGTGGTGTCGGTGCTACAATCGTCTACTATGACCACTTCTATGTTTTTGTAGCTTTGGTCAAGGCAAGACTTGACGGCGTGGGGGAGGTAAGCCGCACAATTAAAAGACGGGATTACGAAAGATACTTTCTTCATTTGAGTACCTCAAGAAGTTCGTTAGGTGCAAGGGCGTTCTTCCAGTAGTCCACGGACGGCCCCGTAGCCCGATTAACCCGCTTACGGATAGTGTCCACAAGGCCAGATATAAACTGGTCAGCAGTCTTGTCCTCGTTCACATATCCACAGAACGGGCACTCAACATTAGAGATAACATTCCTGCCCGCTACAAGCATCCGTTTAATCTCGTAGGACATAGTCCTCTCGGGGTTGAGGGATAGAATGGCCGAGTAGTCTTTAATAGTCTTGCTATGGGTCAGGAAGTCAAAGGCAATATCAGGTAGGCTATGCTCAAGATTGACCATTATGGCCCGATACTCGGGCGTGATATCTACAAGCACCCTAGGAGCCACGGGAAGGGCCTCTATAGCGTCCGTATTAACCAACGGGAGGGGAAGCACACGGACATTAAATCCGGCGTTCTCCATTATCCGTTTAGCAGCCATATCTTCCACGAACATCATACAATGCGGGTTAAGCCGTTCAGCGTATAGCCGTATAGCCTTGAGGGAGATGAAGTTATTTATCTCGGTAACATCTGCCATCGTAAAGAAGATAATCTTCTTTTTCAACGGCTGGTTAAATATACTAGAATGGGCAGATACACGGCCAGGATGCAGACTAAATCCAACTTGGATAATAGTTTCATAATCGTTAGGCTTGAAGTTAGGAACATCTTTGTAATCGGCATCTATCAGTTTGGCAAGCCGTATGCCCTCGTCTTTGTAGGACAGGGAAGATACGCAGACCTTACGGATGGGCAGATCGTGCTTGACCTGTATGGCCCTAACCCTGTCCTTCCATACCTCATTGGTGCAGTTTTTGCCCGATATGCTATCCTCGGTAGGGTAGGCAGTAGAAAACGCATAGCCAGGGATGTATCGGCCCTTCCCGCCCCTCTCTACGATAGTAAGCCACATATCCCAATCCTGAAGGCTATGCAGAGTTTCGTCAAAGCCGGGGAAAACCTCACGGCGCATCGGGAAACAGGTAGATATATAGTTGCCAATCCGAAGCATCCACGGGTCAAAGGGTTCGCTAGGTATCCCGCCCTTCTCATCAAGGAACTTGTAGCCCGAGTATACAAACGCCTTGTCGGGTTCAGAGGTAAAAGTATCAACCCAAGTTTTCGCCGTGTCAGGCTCTATGATGCAATCGCAATCCCAGAAACAGACATACTCGCCCTTGGACTTCGTAAACCCGTAATTCCTAGCCTTCTGCACCCCGCCGTGTTCCATAGTGTGAATGGTTACTTTCTTGCAACCAAGCGAGTCTATGGCAGTCCTAGCGGCCTTGTCCTCTCCGTCTAGTATAACAACAGCTTCCCAGTCTTTTAGGGACTGGGACATAAGGGCCTTAATATTCTTTTTCAGTAGGTCAATATTCGGGCGAAAAACCGGGATTACGAATGAGAGCATTACTTGTCCTCCGTGTTTAGGAAGTCCGGGATTACGACTAGTTTAAAGTCAAACCCATTCCCAGACTTGAGAGTAACGCGAGGATGGTTCTTTGCTATCTCCTCAACATTCTCTTTCACGCCCTGATTTAGCAAACATTTGACCATCCTGTCAAGTCTTCGCTCGTAGGGCCGAACATCAGAGTAATGCCTAACTACCAAACCGGAGTTATCAACATGATACGGATATAGTTCAAAGTTATTATCGTAGAACCTATGCTCGTTGCCTGTTATCTCGCTAAAATATGTATCTTCGTTCCACGCCCCATAGTGCCCGTAGTAATGTGCCCCCAAATCGGGGTTACGCAGTCTATAGATATTCTTCCATTTCGTGCCACGGCCTACTATCTCAAATATATTGCCATCGGGATTACCGGCGTAGGATTTAATATCCATCGTGGCGGCAACGCACCCACGGGGTAGGTCTATCTTCCCGCTTTCATACAGCATATCCGGATGCACGAACATAGCCATATCAGTATCTAACGCCCACATACATTCGTTGGACAACCTAGTGTAATCGTCCTGTAGATTAATAGGGTCTTTGCCTTTGACTATCTTCAGTTTATGGCCTAGTTCGTGACGGGCTTTGGTGTCTTCTAATATCTCCAAAGTTCCGTCGGTGCTTCCCCCGTCGTAGAATACCATCTGGTCTAAAATAGGGAGCCAAGAGCGAAGATGCTCCCGTATCCATATCTTCTCATTCTTTATGAGGCAGAATGAACCTACGCTTGGGTTACTCATAGACAACAGTCGCATTACCGAAGGTTCCGGCAGGAACGATATAAAGCCCATTGTTAAACGGAACTCGGTACTCAAGGGTGGCAATGCTAGTCTTTGAAGTGTCTATTACCGCAAGGATATTCCCCGCAGAGGTGAAGGTGCTATCATAGACGGATATGGTAGACCCAGCAAGGCCGATGCCGTTAATGATGATGCTATGCAGTTTTCCTGGGCCGAACTTTAAAGGGGAGGGGGTAGCAACTGCCAAGTATCTGCCTACAGGGTCAGTTTCAGAAGCTCCGAGGCGTAGTATATTTATGGCCTTTGCTTCAAGGACATTGTTAGAAGCCGAACCACCGCTATTATAATTCTGTGCCCTCGCCTTGAAACTTACAGTCTGTCCAAGGGTAGTCTGCATAGCCGTCAACCTATGCACTAATACATCGTTGACATAAAAGGTCGCCCCAAGGTTAGTGTAGACTATCTGATAGCGGGCATAGTTAAGGCCGATAGTAGGGACTGTGCCGTTGAGTGAAGAAGTGGATATGTTATTTTCTACACCACCGACACGATAGCCGACATAGAACGCCCCATTGGAATAGCGGAAGTAAAGCCCGTCACCTATCACACCGCCCGCCTCGTCAGTTGATGCCGTGCCCCACCGCATATCGTTAGTCCCCGTAGCGGGGATTTCGGTAGAGATGCGGATAATAGCCCGATACTCATTAGCAGAACCCGTAACAAAACGGGCGGTTCTGCGGGTCATTAAAAACGCCTGCCCATCGGTTACGGCAGAGGTGCTTGCATAGATAAAAATAGACCCGCTAGATACTGTTATGTATCCGCTATTTACTGTAGAGGTAGACCAGAAGTTATAGTCAAAGAAGCCGTTGGAAAAGGTTGTGCCGACAAGCCGGTGATCGGAAACCACCCGCAGTTCACGGATAGGCGTAACCATAGCGGATTTGTTCTCATCACCATCATATATCTCGGTATGGATGTGGGCGAGGGTATCGGCATCTTCATTTACTGTTATACTACCGATATCTATAGACCAACTGCCCTCTTGCGTAACGGGAGTCCTAATCCCCCTAACCCGTTCCTGCGCCTGCCCATTAGCAACAAGGCATAGTATGATAAGGGGGAATAGCCGTCTAATAGCCCTAAACCGCTTCTTATGGGCTACTGTCCTACTCCCATCCCCGTGTATCATCGTCCACCTAGGCGGGCGGGGTGCAACGCCAAACAACTTGTCAAATATAGTCTTGATTATTCGTACCATACTTTGACCTTGTATTCCCCGTCCGTTGCGGTGGTGAAATACACAGTATGCGGGCCGTAGAACCTAGCACCATAGTTAACTGTTACATTGCCAACTGCGTTATCTAAATGACATACACCGAACCCGTCTACATCTAGAATCTCCATATCATAGACTGCATCGGTATTCGGGGCTATCACGCCTACGGCTAGGACTTTGCCGTTAAGTGATATCTCTTTCTGCCCTACTCCGCCTGAAGCGGTTACAATGAATAGGGTGGGGAGGTTAACGCCATACATATATTAGGGAGCCGTCAGCGCAGTCTTCCACCAAGCATAGGTAGAGGCGGCAGTCTGCAAGCACACCCATATCATATTATCGGCAGTAGCAGTATACCTAGAGGAGAGAACCATTCTCCCCACTTCCGTCGCCGCGTCGCAGTCTGCGGTAGCGGGCGGGCCAGCGGTGTCAGCGGCCAAGGTGTCTATCTGTAGGTAGGAAGTCGTAGCATCAAGAGAAGTGCCTATCTGGAGGGTGGAGGCGGGGGCCACGGTGCCGATGCCTACGGAGCCGTCTGCGCCCAATATTCTCATCCTTTCTACATTACTAGTGTTGCGGGTTTGGAATATAAAATCTCCAGTTGAATTGGACAGGATATTGAATCCATTGGTGGACGAGCCGTTATACCTCTGCACAAAGCCGCCGCTTGTAGAGTCTACGGCAACCGAACCTTTTGCATAAACAGAAAACCCTGCCACGGGGGCTTGGCCCACGCCCACAAGCCCATTCTGCACCACAAATGTACTCCCCCCTACAGAGAAAGCACTTCCCGTTACTGTCAGCGTAGAACCGGATAGGGTGAGGGGGCCGGTCATCGTGTCACCGGACTTCATTACAAAGTTATTGACCAACGCCTCGCTATTCGGGCTATATACCACATCAAAGGCCATAGCGTTACTGCAAAGCAAGATTAAGAAAGGTAGTATTTTAGTCATTGTATCCCCCTTACTGAACAAGGCCGTCAAGACAGACAAACTTAACTGCGCTAGTAGCCGCACCAGCACCGGCAAGGCCGTAGATAGCACCAGTCATAGAGCCGTCTATCTTGAAGTATTCAGAAGCACCAAGGGGAAGGCCAATATCGGTAAGAGTAACGCCCGCCGCCGCACTACCGAGATAGATAGTATACGCAGATACATTCTTACATATGCTATCGGGCCTCTTGAAGGTAGCGGGGAGTATCTCCGTAGCGGTAGAGGAAGAAACATTGACCACACGGGTAGCAACATATGAACCGCGCTCAATCCTGGTCGCACCCTCATAACCCGTATCGGCCATAGTGAAGTTAAAGAACAGACCCATAGCCACTACGGCGCATATAACAGTTAGTATTTTTTTCATATTACTCTCCTAGGTAGGATAAACAAAATTTAAATACCCCCTCCCCCTAGACTACAGAGGGAGGGGATATATTTACTTACATCTTCTCGTGGGTCAGCATTATGCAGCCGCAAGAAGGGTTGAGCACCGCAGCCACACCACGAACCTTGAAGGTAAGGGTGCTGAACAGGTCATACGGGTTGTCCGTGCTGTTCGGGCCGGGCCGCTTCAGTATCATCTTGACACCGCCATCCAGTTCGGTCACGCCAAGCGCACCCTCGCCGAATATCGGGGTCAGGTTCACGGAGTGAGCAGTCACCGCATAGCGGGGGCAGTTCGTAGACTCCATAAACTTAACCTGATGAACCTTGCCCACGATGTGCTTATACATCGTTTCTTTCGGGCCAGACTCGTAGTTAAGAGCCCACTGCTTGAAGTCCGGGTTGGACATCATCGTAGCAAGGGCATTGGGATGGGCAATGGCAACATAGTAACCATCAGCCATCGGCTTGACATTCAGCCGCTTGAGGCGGGCAACCGCACGGCGCACAACTATCGGGCCAAGTTTGGCAGAGATAGAGGGGGCAGCAGCGGCAACCGCAGACAGACGGGCAGCAGAAGTACCGAACTGAACCGGGAAGCCGAACTGGCGGCTATTAGCGGTGGTGCCGGTGTTGGCGCAGAAGGCCGACGCGGCAACAGACATCCAAGCGGAGAGTATCTTCGCCTTGGTGTCAGCGGCCTGACCAACCTGCGTAATCACATTCTTGAATACGGCAAGCTGAACCATGTTGTCCACAGTGAGAGCAGCAGACTGCTCAAGTTCACGAAGCGCACCGGGTTCAACAGGCAGTATAGAGGTCTTTTCCAGCAGGTCGGTTATCTTGATGCCACGGCCATAGGAGGCAATGGTAGCCGACACCTTGCGGGACGACAGAGATACAGTGCTATTGGCAGACGCTTCAGCCAGAGTAGACGAAGCAGCCGCCAGAGTGCGCCACCCGTTAAAGGTGATGCTCTGACCGCTACCCATCGGGAGAGGGTACTTCTCGCCCATCTGGTAAAACCACACCGATTCGTGCAGGGTTTTAATCGCACGCTTCTCAAAGTACGACATGAGAAGATTGTCGTTGTTAACTATGCTAGTGTTCTGATCGCTCATTTCCTCGCCGACACCTGTTTAGCCCCGACTAAAAGCCGGGAAGTCCCATTTTCTTAAAGAACTCACTCTGTTGGGCAGGGTTAAGTTTCTTAAGGTGAGAATCAATAGCCTCACGGCTATCAAGACGCACAGTAGGATTATTAGACGGAACCGCCGCAAGACCTGTCGGCACGGGGGCCGATGGCCTAACCTGGGGAGTAGGTGTCAAAACCTGCGGAGCCGTCTGTGAAGCAACATTCATCCCTTTATGGAACAGATAGGCAGCCTTGTAGGGGTCGTTAGCCTGCCATAGATAGGGCTGATTGTTAAGTATGCTCGTAAGCGTATTGAGCCCCTGCTCACTATACACCCACGGGTCGTTCTTGCCAATAGCTTCTATCTGCGCTTTGGTCGTCTGCTCGGCAGTAACGGACTTGATGCCCTCTATTTCAGCACGGGCCTTTTCGTAAGCCGCTTCCTGCGAGGCAGTAAAGAGTTTAGTCAGCACGGGGCCAAGGCCCTCACGCTGAACATCAGCCTCTAACTGCTGTGCGAAGTTGGTGTTAACAGGGATGGGAGTAGGAGCAGTAGCGGGGGGATTAAGGTAGGCGTTTTCTTTCTGACGCACCTCGTTCATAGCCCGCTTCAGTTCCTTCTCTTTCGCAAGATACTTCGCCAGAGTTTCCTCTGCATTGACATACGACTTCTCTACTTTAGCCACATCTATCTGACCATCGGGAGTCTTAAACTTCTCGGGAACTTCTACTTTAGTTGCCTCTGTAGTTACCGGGGCCTGTTCAACAGGTTGCTCGGGCATCGTCGGCGGGGTAGGAGGGGTCGCAGGGGCCTGTGCAGAAGCGGCTAACTTCGCCATATCTTCAGCAAAGGTATCATTAGTAAGGGACAGACTTTCCTCTACTTTGGGTATGCCAGTAGGGCCTACGCCGTTAGAGGGGTTTGAAGTATCAACCTGCTTAATCTCCGTCATTGTTTCTTCCACTTTTGTTCTCCTGGTTGCCGTTTAGGGCCAGTTGTTTATTTTACTCATTGCGGGCCTATTGCTAGGTTATCGCAAATCTATTCAGCCAGTCTAATCTCGTCCTTGACCCATTCCTTCAGGTTCTTGAGGACTTCATACTTGGCTTGTGCATTGAACGCCGCCTTGTTTGTTTTCTGTAACACAGGCAACGCGATAAATTCGTTCCACCCATCCGCTATCATATCGTCTATATGTTTGAAAAGTATCTGCCCACCGGGGGAAGTGAGCATACTATTGAGGTAGTCTGCGTTCTGCTTGCGGTCTTCATCGTTCATTTCTACCTTGTATATACACTATTTTTATAGAGTTGTCAAGGATTAATTACTGCCAAGACATTCATCGCAACGGATAGGGCTAAAGTAGGATTGGGACAGGTCAACATTTATGTGGACATCGTATGCTCGGCATTTATCGTATTCGTGGAACCGACATCCGCAACAATACTTATCGTCTTTTAGCTCTATCTCTAGCTGAATTTTGTGCTTCACCTTCCCCCCTTTACTACTGCCCCACCTTGCGATCGGGTCTGCGGGATAACGCCAGTATCAGGCATAGGCCCAGGAGGCACTTCTTCCGTAGGTGAGGGGAGCATCATCCCTTGTTCCTGTATAATCTGGTCTTCGTCCTTCTTGAACCTCTCGGGATCTTCGTCAGCGTTCTGCATAACGACATCAAAGTAACTCTCGTCATTGACCCACGGCGCACCAAGGAACTCTTTGCGTATCTCAAGCAACCTAGCCTGCCGGAGGGCCTTGTTCTCCATCGTAAACACGCCAAGGGGCATATAGATATAGTCCCTTTCTATTTCCTCGGGCGTAATCGGGATGAAGGTCTGCACGGCATCGGGGCCTATGCTATCCTCAATATCCTGCGGGGTCATATTCTTGTAGATAGTCTTCCAAATGCCGTGGAAGAACTTCTTGAGGAAGTCTAACTCCATCCGCAGACCGATATAGGCGAACTTCTCGCCAGCCGATTCACGGAGCATCTGTTGCCCACCAAGGGTCTGGTTAGCGTCCTTAACAAGCCCTGCCGTGCCCAAGGTTACACGATTGGCACTAGTCCGTTCCTGCGCCCACCTCTCGGCCTCGTTGACCTCGCTGAAGCCAGCACGAAGCGGAGTATCGTTGATAGTGAACTCCATAATAGCATTACGGACATCACCATTGGGTATCTTGTTCCCGTCCAACCTAATCATCATACCGGGCTTGCTAACCAAGTCCTGCTTCGGGTTAACAAGGGCCTTCTCTACGATACCAAACGACTTATTCAGTATCATAGCCCCATTGTCTAAACGTTGGTTGACTACTTCGTTGATAACGGCCTGACTATCTTCAAGCATCTCGGGGACACCACGCCCATAGAACGAGCCATTAACGGGATAGTAGTCCAGCTTATAGATAGGAGCCTCGCCATCGTATTCGTCGTTTATCTCAACGGCTACAAGGCAGTTCTGATGGAAGATAACCCTACCGGATACAAGCATCTCGGGAGTTTCTACCGGAATACCCATTATCGTATGTATCCACTTCTGCGGGAACTTGCCGAATACTTCGTAGCAAGTAAGCACTTTTCCGTATTCGGTTCTGGGGGCCTCGTGATCCGCTATATCCCTATCGGCCTGCACGATATCCTCACCCTCGGCGAACTTCTCGCTTTCATCAATATTGCGCAGTTTCTCCGGTGCATCGGCAAGGTAATAGCCACTATCCGCACCCTTGACTATATCTTCGTAAGTAACTTTGTAGCGGCAAGCAATCGTAGAACCAGGTATCTGCAACGCTTTGGGGTCAGGGAAGATATCCCAGATAGAGTAATGCTTGAGGGACAGTCCACGATAGGTTATTACTTCTTCCTCGGCTTCCTCATAGGCAGTATCCCGCAGTTTACCAGTAGCGGCCCGCATAGCATAACCGACCATGCCCATAGGGTTAAGGTTATCGGTGAATCCCTCTTTAACGGGCTTCTTCAGTTTGCGTATAGCCGTTTCAGTCTTCCAAGATACGCGGACAAAGCCACTACCAAAAGTATCGGCATCGTGCATAGCCGTATCAAAGACAACCGCCCAACTGGCCTTGTCCATCTCACGGAGCATTATGGCCTGTATGTTCTTTGACTGGTCTACTTCGCCAAGGTTGAAGCGGGACTTAACCTCCATAGGGGGGTTGATACCTGCCATAGTCTTGAACAGGTGGGAATGGATAGTTTCACGATGGGAAGCAGTAATGCCTACGAATACTTTAGACTGCCAATCTTCTTTCTTGGCACTAATCTGTGGGTCAAAGACTCCATCAGTATTACGCTGATACTTCTGCCATTTGCCCTCATATGACGCTTTACGCCAATCAGCAGACTTCTTCTGCCATTCGCATACATGGCTATGCAGTTCAGACTTGGCAGCTTCTATCTGCATAAAAGCGTTCTTGTCGGGTTCTGATTCAATCTGGTTGAGGTAGTCTACGGCTTCGGCGGGTAAAACATCTGATTCTATTCTGTCCATTTGTCCCTCTCGCTTGCTTGGCTACAATGCTTATACATAAATTTAATCTAATTGTCAATACTTGCGGATATAACACTACTGCATTGGGCGGGGCGTGACTCCCTCCAACGCTCTAGCAACATTTATACAACAAGATAGTCAATCCCCAACGAAGGATATACTCTGCGAGTGTTATGCCCATTTGTGTATCAGTTAGTGTTATAACTGGCGTGGCGGCCGCATCTTCGTATGTTAAGACCTTTTTTATACTTCTCGTGTAGTGTGTCTTTCGCCTCTACCTGCCTCGTTTTTACGCTTAACGGGCCACAAAAAAGCCACCCCCCACTTGATGTCCGTGTGCTTAAGGCGGCGTCCGTTCGGGGGGTGGTAAACTATGTGGACACTGCCTTAAGCAACATCCATATAGCAAATGTTTTAAATGGTTGTCAATTGTTTTATTTAAATTGCTCCACTACGCAGGATAACTCTTTTATGAAATTCTCGTAGCCTTGGTGATCCATTACGAAGCGAAGTCCGTCATTGCCGTCTACATACCTGGAATATCTGTGTCCGTGGGTATGCAGTATGAACTCTCCAATCTCGTGCAGCAAGGTTTCCAAGACATCTCCCTTGATAGCACTACCTACTTCTATATTCCCCGTATCAAGCCGACAAGACCCTCCCTCTGCTTTGGGGTCATACTTAACGTTCCGCTTCTTGCCGCATATGATTAGAGTCTTTGGATATTTCATAGTAAGTGCTTTCAGGTGTTAGCACAAGGGGTAGAATTGCCACTAGTAGTATCTACTCCCGATAGTCTGCTGAAGGAGAGGACAACAGTCTATCCAAATTTAGGGCCGTTTACCGAGTTGCCCTAGCTCGTTTGCGGTTTCTTAACATAGACCGCTAATTATTTACGCCATAATACGCCGCAGTAGTTTCCCAAGTTCTGGGTTTGTCCACTTCGGGCGAGCTTGCGCAGAGATATCTAACGCAATCCGCAAAGTCTTTATACTCTTCTTTCGGCTTACCCGTTTTTTCATCTCTCCTCCACCTTTCAAAAGAGTGTAGCACATTTATGCAATTCTCTGCAACATATAATTTAGGCCTGTTGATGCCATCTACCGGCTTGTCCTTATTATAACGCAGGTAGTCCTTGACCCGAAGGATACCAGTTTCTACTTCCGTACCTACATCGGCTATGGAGTAACTATCCATAAAGTCTATGCCGCGTTCACCGAACTCTTGCTTGAGGGTCAACCCGCCCAAAGTCCTGCGTACATTTCCGAAGTGCCTATCTAGTATCCGTATGTCTATCTTCCTACCTTCTTCCTTGCTACGGAATAGGTCTACATAGTCAGGGACTGTCATATTGCTATCCTTGGCCCCCTGGAACTCAAAGGATGGATACTCGTCATAGATGGTCAAAGCCCCGTCAGGGCCAATAGCGGCCCAAATACAGGCCAATGGCTTGCCTATAGCAGGGTCTACTACCTGATAGATAGTCTTGCCTTCCAGGAATGAATGGATATCGGGGATTTTGACTATGTGGACATCACGGGAGAAGGTCTTGTATATTTGACCCGCAAGATGACTGAACTTGCCGTGTAGTCTAGCCTCTCGGTCATCGGGATCGCAACTATCAGATAGGGCTTGTATGGCAGCGTGGGGGATTACTCCATTCTTTCCGTGTTCCTTGCAGTTGTCTTCCGTATCTCCATATATGACTTTAATGCCATTCCTGCCCTCATTGGCTACCAACCTATCATATATCCAAGCGGAGTTATTGAGTGGAGTTAGTGGCAATAGTATCTTGCCGCCGAACTTCATACGGGATAGACAAGCATCAAATATTTCTTCGCTGGGCGGTTCATTCAAAATAAATAGAGATATAGTCGCGCCTTCAAACTCATCCAAGCTCTGCTCATAACTCATCAAGTCCGTAACCCAGCCAGTATCAGACCTGAACTCGCAGAAGAACTGCTTGCCCTTCTTGTCTGCCTTATACTTCCCTTTAGGCCACCAAGTGGCTATTTCCTTCTGTATGCTGCCTATGTTCTCCAACTCTTTGGGGGTAGATATGATACGAGCGTTCTTCTTGTATCCAAAGCTTGTCCAATCCTTGAATAGTGGCTTATTGAATATAGGGTCTTCGGCTAGGTCGGGCCAGGAGCAAGCACCTAACAATGCAATAGCCCCCGCTGTCTTGCCAATCCAATTCCCGGCGGGGAATAGTATTATCTTGCTATCAGGTTCTGCTACGGCATTGATGAACTTCTCTTGTGCGCCATTAGGACGAAAGAAACGGAGTGGCTCCATGGCCCTTCTCCGTTCCAGTTCGTATTGGATTATGTCTAGTTCTTCTGACATTTAAATGGCGGGGCCGGTTTGCTTATTAGCCTACAACGCGCCGTACTGCTTTACCGGCGTTTCGCATTTACGCGAGGTTGCTAGGATTTGCACCTAGAATTTCCCCTTAATCTATTTAGCGTTCTTCAACGCCTCCGCTTTGGCCTTCAGACTCTCCAATATCTCGGTAGGTATGCTCTCAAACGGATTAGGGCCTATCTCTGCATTGAGATTAGTCTGGACTGCCTTGCCCTCGCATCTATCGGCAATCATATTGATAGCCTCTAGCCGTAACTTGTCGGGAGTATTCGGGTCTAATGCTAGGCGGATCAGTTCAAGTGCTATCAGTTTGTTACGGGGCTGGCCTGTATCCTTATGTTGCTCCTGTAGCATCTCTCTTAAATACGCAGTTATCTGTTTCTTTCTGTCTACAATCATAGAATTATATTACTTGTCCTTTTAAATATTATACAATGCCTGTCAAGTGTCCAGCTTCTTCCACTTGGAGAATGTAAGAGTAGCGGATGCCTTTGGGTTCTTAAGATTCAGACTCTGGCAGAACTCTGAAGCCGCCTTCATCCTTTTAAGCAGTCTTCTATCCCAATATAGACATATCTTATCTTCCATCTCGTGCGCCCACTTATGCCCACATCTCGCACAATGGTTAGCATCCTCTCTGATTACCTTCTTATGCCCATACCTACGGCAAAGATATGTTATCTGATTCTTGGTAAGTTTGGCGTAGTCCATATTACCTCCACATCCTCTCTTTAAGCATCTCCCATATCCATTTGAGGACAAGGACTGCTAGTAGTGCTATGATTAGTTTGAGTGTCATTTGTTGAACTCTTTGAGCAGTTTGGCTATAGGGCCGAGTTCAGACTCTGGTATGGTCGTAGAGGCGTACACCACACAATGCCCACCTATCTGCTTATCGGCAGGATAGAGTATAGGGCTAACGCGGCTAGGGTAGCCCGCTTTGATGAAGCCATTGTTGTTGCTTTCCCGATACTTTAAGAACTCCATATAGTCTACTGCGAAATACCTACAATACCTCGCTGCCTCGGTTGCCATCATCACATTGGCCCCATACCAAATATTGTTGAGGATATGGAACAGTTCAGTAGCCCTAGAGGTTTCGTGGGTTATACATTCCCATCCGCAAGCCTCGTAGAACTCTTTGAGCGTATCGGCCCCCGGCCCGCCTATATGCTTGGGGATGCACTTGAATTTGTTTAGATTCGGGTGGGTTCCGCGCACGGTACTCTTGGCTACCTTCACCCTATCCCCCACTATCTCCTGTATCCTCTCCGCAGTTCCTGGGGGCGTAGTAGTCAGTATGTCTATAATCTTGGGGCAGAACTTGGTATCGTATTCGGCTACCATCAGTTCAAACTTGCCCATATTCTTGGGGTCGCATTGGGTGGCTATCATCATTATGTCCACAGGCTCAACAAGATCACCTACCGATTCCCCCCTAGTGTTGTATATCTCGGGGCCTATATCTTTATAATATAGATTATTGGGATAGGTTCCCTTGAGGTTCTCCCAATGTGCCTTGCCTACTTCGCCGAATCCTATTATTAAAGCGTTCATTTGCTATCCCCGTGATGCCGTTCTATTCTTACTATCCGCTTATTGGGATTCTGTTCTTTCATCTCTCTTATAGCTTCGGTCAGTTTATCTTTAAAGATTAGGATTGTAATAGTCTTGCTTGCCTCTTTGACGCTGATATACCAACCAGGGCGGCTCCAATAGCCATTACCCGTGGCCTGTATCCGTGCTTTAGGGGTCTTCTTGTTGCTCCAAGGATGGTTAGTGGCTACAGGACTTTTCTTGCGGGACTTCTTCGTTTCTTCCGTGTTTCGCTTGGTCGCGTTCTTTGGCAGTATCTCTGAACTGGTCAGTCCTACTTCTTTATAAACCGATTTTGTGTTCACTATTCCTCCTGTCTCCTTAATTTAATTTATATTAGCATATTACTTCTTTCGTTTCAACCTATGCCGTATTCTATCGTAATGCCTACAGGTAGTTGTGCAGACTAGCCCTAGTAGGCATCGGGGGGGACAGGACTTCCATATGCGGCAGGATCTACGCTTCACTTGGTATCCTTGGCGGCGTATAACTTTACTGGCAATCCATCCTTATCGTGATAGAATTGGTCGTGTGTGTTTGCCCTGCCGTACTGCTCTATATCCCATACTTCTGCCACCTCTTGTGCTGAATTAAATATATCGTCTATAACCCTCATAGGTTCGTGCGACCACATCCCCATTACGAAACCCTCTGGCATATCCACAATATACTTGCTCATTTGGCCTCCTTGGAAATTGTGGGCTCTTTTTTTTCAACACGGATAGATATGGTTGTGCCCATATCCTGAATCGTATACCATGCGGCGAACTCCAACGAGAGAGCAGGGATTGCCTCTGCCATTCTTTTCCCTGCCCTAATTTTAGCGGCCTCTATTTCTTCTGTGATTATTTCATCCATGCGGAGTTTTATCGCTCTATTCAGTTCTGCCAACACATCGGTCATTCTATTCATATTGCTCATTTCTTTTCCTCCTTCCGGTCAGATAGCGACTCCAAAAACTGCCTCGCCTTGGCTTCGGCGGCGGCGTAGGTCTTGGCCTCAAACCATGGCTCCTCTTTTTTTCCCATACCGCCTTTGGCCCCAAGATATATGTGCCAGATGTATCCGTTAGAATTGGCGTTAACCCAATATCCTTCATTATCAGCCAACACCGGCAGCGGCTCCATCTGGCACATATATCTTGGGGCC